>Ga0209930_1000216_pt1 | contig 198538 bp, 184 predicted proteins | sample ThiBiot_500_biof_2_FD_183948 | JGI IMG/M metagenome (GOLD analysis project Ga0209930, IMG submission 183948) | Wastewater bioreactor microbial communities from Cape Town, South Africa - Thiocy_cont_500_biof (SPAdes) | ecosystem: Engineered > Bioreactor > Thiocyanate-remediating >...
CGATAAAAATGCACGGCAAACCGCGCTCGAAGAGAGCAATCTCGCCAGCGTCGCCTGATCGCCGAAATTACGCCGTCCACGTCGCCGCCGTCGCCCCGCAACCACGTGGGGCAGTTTTAGCGCTTACGCGCTGTCTGCGGTTTCTTGCATTACGCGCACCATCTCGACCTGCAGCAACCGGACATCGTTCTTCATCCGATAGACGGCTGCCGCTCGATCAAACAGGAGTTGGCGGAGGAGGTTTCCCTGTCCTTTGAGTGTTTTCGGAAACCCCAGCGACTCCAAACGAAAGCTAGGATCGACACCCTTGATCTGCTGAATCAGCGCATTGATGTGGTTTTCCATTACCGGGGTGGTGGCGCGAGAAGCGGGGCCGGTCAGATCGAAGATATTGTCCGCCAGCGCGATTAGCGACCCGCCGGGCGAATTGCGCAGAGCGGGGAAAACATGATCGAGCGTCAGCGGATCGTTTAGTGACGGGCCGCCATTGTCGCCCCGGCGGCCCCGAAAATTGGGGCGATACTGAGCCGATTGAATTGCGGGGGCGGTTTTGTCCGGCCTGTAGACAGCGTCGGTTAGCGAACCAGCTTGAGGTGAGTCTGCCGACGCCGCCGGTGCCTCGGGCGCAGCAGCCGCTGCCGTCGAACGCGAAACCCGTCGCTCGCCGCGATGGCCGTCGGAAATGATGACATCGCTCAGCGATCGCGGGCCGCCGGGGGCGAAGGTAAAGCGGCCGTTTCGCGGGTCGTGATAGGGGTTGAACTTGAGTTCAACCTCCGGTTCCCCCTGCGGAGATAGACGCCTGCCGGTTCGAATATAATGTTCGAAGGCAATGCGTTCAGGTGATTTTTTCTCGGTGAGAATCTGCCGGTCGGTCATGATGTCCCCCGCTATTGCGTAAGGAACAATTCATGAACAAATCCAACATTTAAAGTAAATTTAGTTAAACTGCTTCTATTATACCTTAAAAATCAACGCGGCGCTGTCAAAATAGACTGAACTAATAAGATAATATCAGAGGAATAGGGGCGGTGAATGCTACTAAAGGTAATGTAGATATCTGCGTCTGTCGCATCGCCGACCCGCCCGATAGCCCCCAACAAAAAACCGCCGGGCATCGCTGCCCGGCGGCCCTCCCTTTCAACCGATCGCCCGATCAGCGCGGCGTGCTGCTCGCGCTGGCCGAACCCGCGCCACTGGCCGATCCCGACCCGCTGGCGTTGAGCGACCCCGCGCCGCCCGACATCGTCCCGGCGAGATCGCCCGATGCCGCGCCGCTCGCCGCGCCGGCGGCGTCGCGTGCCTGGCCCGCCGCCGCGCCCGCACGATCGCGCACGTTGCTCGCGACGTGGCTCGCGGTGCCATGTGCCGCCTGGACCGCGCCCGTCGCCGCACTCCGCGCGTGGCCCACCGCGCCGGTCGCCGCGCCGCGCGCGCTGCTCACGGTGTTCGCGACCTGATCGGTGCCGATCAGCTGTGCATGGGCGCCGACATTGCGGCTGGCGCTCGCCGAGACCGAATTGCTGACGTTGCCGGCGAGTGAATTGCCGTTGGCGCCGGTCGCGCCGAGCGCGGCGTCGGTGCTGTGGCTGATCGTCCCGGCGAGCCCGGCGTCGGCCGCGACATTGCCCGATTTGGTGTTGACCGAATGGCTGCTGTTCGCGCTGCCCGAGCCGGTGACGCTGTTCGACACGCTGCCGGTCGCCGAGCCGATCGTGCTGCCGATGTTGCCGGCGCCGCCAAGCGTGCCCGTCACCGTGCCGCCGATATTGCCGGCGCCGCCGAGCACGCCGCCGACCAGGCCACCGCCGCCGCCGCCGCCGAGCAATTGCGCCGACGCCGGCGCCGCGGCCGTCATGCCGGCCATGATCGCTGCCGCCACCATCAGGCGGGTCCGCATCTTCTGGATCATCATCTGTCTCCTTTTCGTCGCGGGCCGGGGCTGGTTCCACCCGGCTTCCGACAAGAGCAACGACGCCGCGATCCGGTTTAATCCCGCGGGCCTAAGAATTATTTCAGCCCGACGCTTTTCGGCAGGGTGCGGCAGTCGCCGCAGACGATGCCGCGCCCGACGCGGCCGCTGCCGGGGCGCGCCTCCGCCGCGAGCGCCGCGAGGCTGCCGGCGCGCGCCAGCCGGCCGGCGACGAGCGGCGCGGCGAAGGAGGTGCCGCGCAGCGCCTCCCAACCGCCGCCGGGGAGCGCGCCGGCCATATCGGCGCCGGGCGCGGCGAAATCGAGATGGAGCGGCTTGCCCGCCTCGATCAGCGCATGTCCCTTGGCGTCGACCCCGGTCACCGCGACCACCCCGGGGTAGGAAGCGGGATATTGCGGCGGCGCGGCCGGGCCGTCGTTGCCGACCGCCGCGACCACCGCGATGCCGCGCGCCAGCACCTCCTTCACCCCCGCCGCGAGCAACGGGTTGGGCGGGCCGACGAGGCTGATGTTGATCACCCGCGCGCCCTTTTGCGCGAGCCACGCCAGCGCGCGCGTGATCGCGACCGCCGATCCGTTGCCCGCCGCGCCGCCATAGACATCGGCGACGAGCAGCGGAGACCCCGGCGCCGCGCCGCGAAACGCCCCGACATTGCCGACGAGCAACGAGGCGACCGCGGTGCCGTGCCCGCTCGGATGCGGATTGCCCGCGAAGCCGCGCTGCTCGATCGCTGCATTGGCGAAGGCGGGATGCTTGCCGACCCCACCGTCGATCAGCCCGATCGGCGCACCGCCACCGCCCCCGGTTGCGCCGCCGCCCGCCGCCGGGCCCTGCATCGGCGTGAGCGGCGCGCGTGCGGGTTCATAGACGTGATCGAGCGTGTAATCGCCGGCGGGATCGATCCCGCGCAGCGCCTCGATCGCCTTGCGCGCGGGCTTGCCGCGCGGCGGCGCCAGGATCGTCGCGGTGAGACCGATGTTGTCGATCGGCTCGGTGCGGGTGATCGTGAAGCCCGCGGCCTTCGCCTTGGCCAGCGCATCGGGGGCGAGGTTGATGCCGATGATCTCGTCGCGGCGGATCGGATTGCCCTGATCGTCGACGTCGAGCGCCGTGCGATTGTCGCGCACCAGGGTGCGGAGCCGCTGGCGTCGCGCCGAGAGGAGGTCGGCCGGGGCGAGCGAATTGACCGTATTGCCGATCGCCGACAGCGGGGCGTCGAGCCGCCCGATCATGCTGCCGTTGGGGCCGGCGGGGGTGCCGAGCAGCCCGCCGGTCAACCCGCCGGTGACCCCGCCGAGCGTATTGCCCAGCCCGCCGCCGCCGAGCAGTTGCGCGGGAGCCGGCGCGGTCATGCCGATCGCCAGCGCCAGTGCCCCGGCCTTGATCGCCGCCTTGATCCCCATGTTCATCGCCATCTTCCTTTTTCGTCTCGCTCGGTGGATGAAACGACGGGCGGGGAACGTTTCATCCGCATGAACGAGCAGCGGAGGATATTTGGACGAGTTCGAGCGGCATCTGACAAGCCTGTTGCCGCGGCTCCGGCGGTTTGCCCACGGCCTCGCGCGCAACGCGGCGGACGCGGACGATCTGACCCAGGCCGCAGCGGAGCGGATGCTCAAGGCGCGCGACCAATGGCAGCCGGGGAGCAATTTCGCTGCGTGGGGCTATCGCGTGATGCGCAACCTGTGGGTCGATACTACGCGCGCGCGCCAGCGGCGCGATCGCGTGCTGGTCGACGAGGAGCAGGGGCTGAGCGTCGGCGCGCCGGGCGAGGCGGAGACGTCGGTCGAGCTCGGCTATCTGATGCGCGCGATGGGCCGGCTGCCCGACGAGCAGCGCGAGGCGGTGGCGCTCGTGATGATCGAGGGGCTGGCCTATGCCGAGGCCGCCGAGGTGCTGGATATCCCGATGGGGACGCTGACCAGCCGGCTGGTGCGCGGCCGGCAGGCGCTGATGAAGATGCTGGAGGATTGACCGGTGGCTGAAACGATCGACGAGACAAGGATCATCGCCTGGGTGGACGGCGAACTCGACGACGCCGCCGCGGCGCGTGTCGCCGGCGCGGTCGCCGCCGATCCGGCGCTGGCGGCGCTGGCCGAGCGGCACCGGCGGATGAAAGCGCGTTTCGCCGCCGCTTTCGCGCCGCTGGCCGACGCGCCGGCGCCCGAACGCCCGGCGGCGGAGGTGGTGTCGCTGGCGGCGGCGCGGAAGGCGCGCGCGGCGAAGGCGGCGGCGGCCCCGCGCCCCGCGCCGCGCCGCTGGATGGCGCCCGGCGCGATCGCGGCGAGCCTGCTCGTCGGGGTGCTCGTCGGGCACGGCTATGTCGGGGGTGGTGGTGCCGGCGGTGCGCGCGACGCGCTCGCGCTGCCCGCGCCGACCGTCGCCGCGCTCGACCGGCAATTGTCGGGCGACGCGGGCGCGGTGCGCGTGGCGATGACCTTCCGCGACCGCGACGGCAGCCTGTGCCGCGGCTTCACCGCTTCGGGGATGGCGAGCGTCGCGTGTCGCGCGGATGGCGGCTGGCGGCTGCGTTACGCCGTGCCTGCCACGACGCAAGGCGGCGATTACCGTCAGGCGGGGGGCGATGCGGCGCAGATGGCGTTCATCCAGTCGATCATCGCCGGCGACCCGCTCGATCGCGCCGCGGAGACCAAGGCGCGCGCGGATCGCTGGGGTAAATAGCACCGGCGGCGGCGCGCCCTCGCTCCGTTCGCCCTGAGCTTGTCGAAGGGCTGTCCTGTCTTTCTGCAGAAGAAAAGTGCAGGGCTTCGACAAGCTCAGCCCGAACGGTGGAGGGGTGCGCCGAACCCGTATATCTGGCGGCCGTGCCTGTCGTGTGGATGGCGCAATCGTTCAGCCGCGGCTCACTTTTCCGATGGCACCTCCCGCACCAATTCCGAGGGAGGTAGTAATGTTGCGTAAGAAATTGACCCCCATTCTCGCGGCGATCACCGTGATGACCGGCGTGGCGGCGACCCCTGCGCTGGCGCAGGACGGCGGCTATCGCTCGGCCGGTCTGTTCGTCGATCGCGGCGACGGCTTCGAGCGCGCCGCCGACCCTTATGGCTATCAGCGCAACGGCGCCCGGTTCGAGGACGTCCGCTATCGCCGCTACGGCTATCGCCACCGTGAATATTCGCGTCGTCGCTGCGGTGGGACGACCGGGGCGATCATCGGCGGCGTCGCCGGCGGCCTGCTCGGGCGCGAGATCGGGCGCGGCGGGCGCTGGAACGAGCCGAGCACGACCGGGCTGATCATCGGCGCCGGCGCGGGTGCACTTGCCGGCCGCGCGATCGAGCGCGAGAATTGCCGCTGAATCGTGATCTTGCCGGGAGCGACAGGAGACCAACAATGACGAAGCGTTCGTCCGTTATTGCCCGCGCGTCGATCGCCGCCGCCGGATTGTCGCTGGCGCTGGCCGGTTGCGCCGCCTCGCGCGAGCGGATTTCGCTGACCTTGCAGGATTACGGGCTCGATCAGCGCCGCGCCGATTGCGCCAGCGATTTCCTCCACGGCCATCTCAGCGATCGTCAGCTCGACCGGCTGTCGCGCGCGGCGGTGCAGCACCGCGACGGCTATCGCCGCGGGCCGATGACCTTCGGCGATCTGCTGCGCATCTCCGCCGCGCTGGGCGATGCGAATATCCCGCTCAGCGTCGGTGCGGCGGCGGTCGCCTGCGGCGTTGCGGGCGATATGCCGTTGCCGCGGTTTTGAATTGATCTCCCCTCCCTTCCCGGGAGGGGAGCAATTCACATATCGAACGCCAGCGTCACGCCATAGGTGCGCGGCGGGGCATAGGGCACCAACGTCTGCTGATACGGCCCGAAGTAAGTGACATAGGTCGGCACCAGCGCGTCGGTGAGATTCTTGCCCCACACCGAGAGCTCCCATGCCTTGCCGGGCGCGCGCAGCGACACCCGCGCGTCGAGATTCTCATGCGCCGGCCACAATTGTTGCGGGATGTTCGACGCCTCGAAATAGGCGTCGCCGACCCAGGCATAATCGACCCGCGCCTTGGCCGACCAGTCGCCGAGCGGCAGCTCATATTGCGCGCCGACGTTGAACTTGTTCCTCGGCGAGCGCGGCAGCTGGTTGCCGGTGTAATTCTGCCCGGGGATCGAATAAGCGGTGAACTTGGCGTCGAGATAGGAATAGCTGCCGTCGAGCTGGAAACCGGCGAACGGCCGGGCGACCGCCTCCACCTCCACGCCCTGGAGCCGCGCCTTGGCGGCGTTGCTCACCACCACGCAGCACAAGGGGATGAGCTGCGAGACCTGCAGATCCTTATAATCGGTGCGGAACAGCGCGAGGTTGAAGGTCAGCTTGCGATCGAACCATTGCGTCTTGGCGCCGGCCTCATAGCCCCAGGCGAATTCGGGATCGTACGGCGTGGCGGCGCCGGCGGCGGTGCCCGACAGGCCCTGGAACCCGCCGCTCTTATAGCCGCGCGCGACCGAGCCGTAGAGCATCACGTCCGGCGTCACCTTCCAGTTGAGCGCGAAGCGCGGGGTGAATGCCTTCCAGCTCTTGGCGCCGTGGACGTCATAGCCGGCGAGCGAACCCAGCGGCGGCGGCAAGCCGGGGCCGCTGACCTTATAGCCGGCGAACTCGCCTTCCTTATGCTCCCACGTCATCCGCGCGCCGACGGTGGCGGTTAGGGTCGGGAGGATGTCATAATCGACCTGCCCGAACAAAGCGAAGCTGCGCGCGCGGGCATATTGCGGATAGATCGCGGTGCCGCTGATCGCCGGGGTGGCGAAATCCTGGATCTGCCCCTCGATCCGGTTATTGTGCTCGCGCAGATAATAGATGCCGGTCTGGCCGTGGAGCTTGTTGCCGAAGGCGTTGAACGCCAGCCGCAGTTCCTGGCTCAGCTGATTGTCCCACTCATGCCCGAAATCGGTCGATTCGATCTGGTTGGGCGGGTTGACCGGGTTGCTGAAGAACGGGGTCAGGAAACGGAAATCAACCTTGCGCACCGCGGTGACCGAGGTGAGTTTGCCGAGCGGCGTATCATAATTGATCTCCGCGCTATAGGTTTGGATGAAGCGCTTGATATAGCCGTCGGTATAAGCGTTGACGGTGCGCGGATCGGGGTTGATCCCGGCGCAATGCACCCCGCCGGCAAAGGCGGTGTTGCAATTGTTGTGGCGCGGATTGCCGAGCTGGTTCTGATCGGCCCAGTCGGCGCGCAGCACGATATCGAGCGCGTCGGTGGGGACGAAGCGCAGCGCGACGCGCCCGGTGGTCAGATTCTCGTTGTTGACGCGATTGCCGGTGGTCTCGTTATATTCAAACCCGTCGCGCTGCTTGTGCGAGAAGCCGACCGACAGGAAGGTCGTGTCGGTGATCGGCGTATTGCCATAGGCCAGGATGCTGTAGCGGTTGTAATTGCCGTAGCCGCCCTCGATGTGGAAGGAAGGGTCGGCCGAGGGCCGCCGGCTGACGAACTGGACCAGCCCGCCGATCGCATTCTTGCCGAACAACGTGCCCTGCGGCCCGCGCAGCACCTCGACGCGTTCGAGATCGAGCGAATCGAGATCGGGAATCCCGCCGCGCCCGGCGTAGACCCCGTCGACGAACACCACCACCGAGGCGTCGCCGCCGGCATTCTGGCTGATCCCGGAGGCGCTGCCGATCCCGCGCATCGAGAAATTCTGGTTGATCGGATCGACCTGGCCGATGCTGAGCCCGGGGGTGCGGGTGGCGATATCCTGGACGGATTCGATATTGTTGCTCTTGAGCTGATCGGCGCCGAATGCGGTGACCGCGACCGGCACGTCCTGCAGCCGCTGCTCGCGGCGCTGCGCGGTGACGATGATGTCGCCCGCCGCCTGCGCCTCCGCCGGGGCGGCGGGGGGCGCCTCCTGCGCCTGTGCGGTGAGTGGCGCCAGCGCGCTCGACACGATCGCCCAGCGCCGCAATGTGGCTGCGTTCATCATCCTACCCCTCCGTCTTCGCGGTATTGTTAGTTTCCTAACTAGTATCGTCTTTTCGGGGGTGGAGGCAAGCGGCTGATTAGGGCCTAGTCGTCGACGCGGAAGCGCGCGCCGCTCGGCCAGCCGTCCATATGCGGCTGGACGCGCGCGAGCAGGTCGGCGCCATAAGCCGCGTTGCGGTGGAGATCATATGCCGCCTGCGAGGCATAGACTTCGACCAGCGAGATCTTGTGCGCGTCATCCTCGGCGACGAAGATGTCACAGCGCAGATCGGGCTCGCGCTCGCGCACGAAGGCGACATTGTCGCGCAGCGCCTGCAGCAATGCCTCGGCCTTGCCGGGAAGCGCGGTGAACGCCGCGATCATGCCGATTTTCATGCTGTCATCCACTCTTGGCCTATAATCTTGTCCTTAGGCTGCTAAGATACTTGCTGTCGATTGGCCAGCGCCCGGCCGCAACGGGCGGGAGGTTCCCTTGGGCACGAACATGCATCCGGTCGCTTTCTACGCCGAGACGTCGAACAGCATCGGCTATCTCACGCGAATGGCGTTCCGCGCCTTCACCCGCTCGCTCGAGCGGCGGACGCTGCCCTATGGCGTGACCGCGGGGCAGTGGCGCTTCCTCCGCGCGCTCTGGGCGGAGGACGGGGTGACCCAGCGCGAGCTCAGCCGCCGCGCCGGGCTCAACGAGCCGGCGGCGGTGGCGGCGATCAACGGGATGGAAAAGAAGGGGCTGGTGCGCCGCGAACAAAGCCGCACCGATCGCCGGCGCGTGCATATCCACCTGACGCAAAAGGCGCGCGCGCTGGAGCCGCAGCTCCTGCCGCACGTCGCCGCGGTCAACGAACTGGCGGTGCGCGATATGTCGCCCGAGCGGGTGGCGCTGCTGCGCGAACTGCTTGCGCAGGTGACGCGCAATCTGGCGGATGATCTGCCGGAATAGGGCGAGGCTTTAGGCCACCCGTTCGCCCTGAGCTTGTCGAAGGGCTGCCCTTCTTCGGAAGAAAGCGCAGGGCTCCGACAGGCTCAGCCCGAACGGGGTTAACGACACCGTCAAATCCTGAATTCGGCGAAGGTCTCCGGCGCGAACATCTCCTCGATCGTCAGCCGCCGCGGCGACAGGCCCTGTTCGTGGTGGTAGCGCGCGAAGGTCTCGATCACCTGCCGGTTGCGCTCGATGCCATACGGCCACCAGTCCGGCCCCATCGTCGCGATCGTGTCTTCCACCGCGGCGATCTGCCACGGCAGCATCGTCTTCAGCGAGGCAGAGACGCGCAACTGGTCGTAGCTCAGCCGCTGCGCCGCGACGAAGGCGGTATAGAGTGACCGCGCGATCCAGCGGTGCCGCTCGTAGATTTCGCGGCGGATCGCGACGACGTGCATGATCGGGAAAATCCCGGTGTGCGCATAATAGGCTTTCTCGATCGGCACGAAATCGGGGAACAGCCGCGCGACCTTGTCGGGCTCGCTGTAGAAGGTCGACGGCGCGCGCGCGGTGTGGAGCGCGTCGATCTCGCCGTCCGCCAGCATCCGCGCGAGCGTCTGGGTCGGGCCGATCGCCTCGACCCTGAACCGCGGCGGCAGATCGAGCTTCAATTTTTCCTCGCGCCCTGGCTCCTCCTCGCCGCCGGTGACATAGGTGACCGAAGCGGGGTCGATGCCATATTCGTCGCTGAGGATGCCGCGGATCCACACCGGCGCGGTCATCTGATATTCGGGCACCCCGACGCGCTTGCCGACGAGGTCGCTCGGCGTCTCGATCCCGCTCGCCTTCGACACGAAGATGCATGAGTGGCGGAAGAAGCGCGACGGGAATACCGGGATCGCGACGAACGGCGGGTCGTCGCGCCCCAATGTCACGCAATAGGAAGAGAGCGAGAGCTCGGCGACGTCGAACTCGCGGTGGCGCAGCATGCGGAAGAAGGTCTCTTCCACGTCGAGCGCCTGGAAATTGAGGTCGATCCCGTCGGGGCGCACCCGTCCGGTCTGCAGCGCCTCGGTACGGTCGTAATTCCAGCAGGCAAAGGAAAGGGGAAGGCGGCTCATAGGGCAATCTGCTCCAGCGCGTCGTGGATGATCGTGGCGGGGAAGATATCGGTCCCGCGGCGGCTCGATTCGATCAACGCGGCGCAGGCGGCCATCGTTTCGAGCCCCCAGCGCCCGTCGTGGATCGGCGCGCTCGTACGGTGGATCGCGGCGACGAATTCGTCGATCACCGCCCGACGCGGCACCGCCGGGGGATCGAGCGGGCGCCATTCGTGCGCGTGATCGGCGTAGAGCGCGAGGCCAGTCGGGGTTAGCCGGATGTCGGCGCGCTCGCAGCTCGCCAGCACGAACCCGAAATGCTCGTGGTGCGGCGCGGGTGGGGGCGGCGCGCCGTTGCCATAGGTGCGCGCGAGCTTCGCCGCCGCTTCGTCCCGCGCGAGCGTACGCCGTGCGTCGGCATGTGCCGTGGGTGCCTTGGGGCGGCCGAGTTCGCCGATCCAGCCGGTCAGTTCGTCGCTGTCGTAATGCGCATAGCCGCTATAGGTCAGCGACGCCGCCGCGCCGTGCTCGAACGCCAGCAGCGCGGTATAGGCGCCGTCGCTCGGGCGCGTTTCGTCCCAATTGCCGGCGACCGCGCGGACCGTGCGGATCGGTTGCCCCGCGAGCCGCCGCACGACATCGATCTGATGCGCGCCCTGGCTGAATATCACCCCGCCGCCGCGCGCCGCATCGAGCTCCTCCGCGCGGCGCGGGCGATAGACGAAATCGGTGAAGTTGAAGGTCAGGATCTGGCGCAGCGCGCCATGATCGCCCGAGGCGATCAGAGCGGCGGCGGCGCGCACCGGCGCGTCGAACCCGTGGCTCGGCCCGACCACCAGCACGCGATCGAAGCGGCGCGCCGCCTCCGCCATCGCCGCGCAATCGGCGACGGTGACCGCCATCGGCTTTTCGACCAGCACATGCTTGCCCGCCTTGATCGCGGCGATCGCCTGCGCGGCATGATGTTCGTGCGGCGAGGCGATATAGAGCGCATCGATATCCGGCGCGCCGAGCATCGCCCCCAGGGTCGGAAAGGCGGGGGCGTCGAACTCCTGCATGAAGCGTTCGCGCGCCTCGGCACGCGGATCGAACGCCCCCGCCAGCACGATCCGCTCGTCGCCCGTCAGCGCGGGCAAGGTGAGCATGAAGCCGCGTCCCAGCCCGACCACCCCCAGCCTGATCCTGTCCATTGCGCCCTCTCCCCGCCTTGAACCAAATAATACTTCGATATAAAAGTATTTTCAATGGAGCGCGGATTTCCGCGGGATTCGAAGGGGAATGAGAGGATGACGCCGGAACAGAACGATCTGTTGTGCCGAGTCGAGGGCGCGGCGCCGATGGGCCGGCTGATGCGCCAGCACTGGCTGCCGGCGTGCATGATCGAGGAGGTCGCCGCGCCCGATTGCACGCCGCTGCGGGTGCGGCTGCTCGGCGAGAATATCGTGGTGTTCCGCGACAGCGACGGGAGGGTCGGCGCGCTCGACGAGCAATGCCCGCACCGCCGCGCCTCGCTCGCTTTCGGGCGCAACGAGGAATGCGGGCTGCGCTGCCTCTATCACGGCTGGAAGTTCGACGTGGAAGGCAATGCGGTCGACATGTCGTCCGAGCCGATCGACGCCGCCTTGCGCCAGACGATGAAGGCCAGGGCCTATCCCGTCCACGAGGCGGGCGGGTTCGTGTGGGTGTGGATGGGCGACGCCGCGGCGGTGACGCCATTCGACCCGCCCAATTGGGCCAAGGCGCCGGCCGACAAGATCAGCATCGTCAAGATGCATGCCGCGTGCAACTGGGCGCAGGTGCTCGAAGGATCGATCGATTCGGCGCATAGTTCGAGCCTGCATTCGACCAACATGCCGACCGCGACCGTGGCGGGCTCGACCGCGACCGACAGCGCGTGGCTGCGGCCCTCGGCCGACAAAGCGCCGCGGCTCGAGGTGCAGAAGACCCCGTTCGGCTTCCGCTATGTCGCGATCCGCACCCCGATCGTCGATGCGGACAAGCAGGATTATGTGCGGATGACGTTGTTCGTCGCGCCGTTCACCGTCCACATCCCGTCGACCGACCAATATCATCTCAGCCAGATGCTGGTGCCGATCGATGACGTGAACACGATGTTCTACTGGATCGCCTGGCACCCGGAGAAAGGCATCGCGCAGGATGCGTGGCGGCGCTTCTGCGGGGCGGAGATCGGCAAGGATGTCGAGCCGTTGACCTTCCGCAAGCGCCGCAACGCCGACAATGATTATCTCCAGGATCGCGCTGCGATGAAGGCGGGGGATTTCACCGGCATCTATGGCATCCCGACGCAGGATATGGCGATGTGGGAATCGATGGGGCCGATCGCCGATCGCAGCGAGGATCGGCTGGGATCGAGCGACAAGGCGATCTTCACCTTCCGCACCCAGATGTATCGCGCGGCGCAGGCGGTGGCGCGCGGCGAACCCGCGATCGGCACCGTCGAACCGCGCGTGCCGGCGGGCGGGCTGATGTCGTTCGAGGGGATGCTCCCCAAGGGCGAGGACTGGCGGCTGCTCAATCTGTCCGACGAGGAAAAGGCGATCGCTCTGGCGTCCTGATACCCTGCTCCCCTCCCTGGTGAAGGGAGGGGCTGGGGGTGGGGTGGGTATGAGGCGCGCGCGACGCTGCCTCGCGGGGCCAACCCACCCCCGACCCACCCTTGTTCAAGGGAGGGGAGGAGCAGTTAACCGATCGCTGGATGCCGCGTATGCCAGTCGGTCATCGACTGGAATCGATGCGCGGCGCGCAGCAGCGTCGATTCGCTGAAATGCGCGCCGACCAGTTGCGCCGCGCACGGCAGGCCGTCGTCGCTGAACCCGGCGGGAAAGGTGATCGTCGGGTGGCGTGAGATGTTGAACGGCAAGGTATAGAGGAAGAACCGCTCGAACGCCTCGCCCCCGGCGAGCAACGTCGCTTCGAGCACGGCAGCGGGCGGCGCGGGATAGGGCAAGGCCGGCACCAGCAGCAGATCGATACCCTCGAACAGCGCGTTGATCTGCCCGGTATAGCGATCAGCCGCATTCATCGCCGCCGCGACATCGCGCGCTTCGAGTTCGGTCGCCGAGGCGAGCATCGCCGCCAGCCCCGGGCCGTAAGAGGCGGCATGCGTGGGGAAGGTTTCGCGATGCGCATCGGCGACCCCCGCGGTGAGGATCGCGCCGAACGCCGCGGTATGGGTTGCCGGCAGCGTAACCGCGCGGAGCCGAGCGCCCGCCGCGACGAGCATGTCTGCGGTGTGGCGCAGGGCCGTGATCACCGGAGGATCGCATTCGCGCTCGATGCGATCCCAGTCGACCCCGATCGTCAGCCCGTCGACGCCCTCGTCCAGCGCGCGCCGATAATCGGGCACCGGCGCGGGTGCGGCGGTGGGGTCGTGCGGATCGGCACCCGCGATCGCGCCGAGCATCGCCGCGGCATCCGCTGCGCTGCGCGCCATCGGGCCGATCGTGTCGAGCGCCTCGACCAGCGGCCACACGCCGTCGCGGCTCACCCGGCCCCATGTGGTCTTGACGCCGGTGACCCCGTTGAACGCCGAGGGAATGCGCACCGACCCGCCGGTATCCGATCCCAGCGCGGCGACGCACAGCCGCGCGGCGACCGCGACCCCCGACCCGCTCGATGAAAAGCCCGACGAATGCCCTGCGCGCCACGGGTTGACCGGCGCGGGGACATGCGGGTGGTGGAGGATCGTCGCCCCCTCGGTCATCGACAGCTTGCCGAGGATCACCGCGCCGGCGCGACGCAGCCGGGCGACGATCGTCGCGTCGCGCGCGGCCTTATGGTCGGCGCGGAACGGCATGCCGGCGAGCGTCGGCGCGTCGGCGATGTCGATCAGGTCCTTGATCGCGACCGGGATGCCGTGGAGCGCGCCGCGATCGAGCCCCGCCGCGATTTCGCGGTCGGCGCATTCGGCGTCAGCGAGCGCGTCGTCGCGCATCACCCGCGCATAGCTGCGGAGGCCGGGGTCGAGGCGGTCGATGCGATCGAGAAACGCCAGCGTCAGATCGCGCGATGTGAGTTCGCCGCGGCGCAATTGCGCGCCGAATGTGGCGACCCCGCCGCGCAGGCATATGTCATCCGGTGCGGCCATCCTGCTCTCCCTTATCGTCCGGCCGTTCTTGGGGCCGAGAGAAACTTAGTATTCTATTGGTCGCCGATCGCGCAACCGTGCGATACCGCGCTCCCTTTTGCGCAACCCGTTCAATAGCCGATTTTTCTTGGCAGCGGGCACGGCGTTGTCGTGCCGTTTGACATCGTCACGCGGGAAGGTAATTAGATAACAAAACATAGTAACAAATGAAATTCGGGGCCGTGCCGCGCGGGTGTCCGGCCCCGGCGTAGGGTCGAGATTCCGACGTAAATTCAGGGGGAGAACTGCATGAAAGCGCGTGTTGCCTATCGTTGCGCCGCCGCGGCGTTGACGATCGCCGCGGGTCTCGGCGCCTATGTCGCTCAGGCGAAGGATGTCGTGATCCATGCCGGGCATCTGATCGACGGCGTGTCGGCCAAGCCGCTCGACAAGATGTCGATCCTGATCCGCGACGATCGTATCACCGGGGTGCAGAAGGGGTTCGTGACGCCCGCCGGGGCCGAGGTGATCGACCTTTCCGACGCGACCGTGCTCCCCGGGCTGATCGAAAGCCACGATCATATCTCCAGCACCGGCGATCGCCGCCCGCTCGCGCGCTTCTTCGATACCGAGGGCGATTCGGTGATCAACGCGGTGGTCAATGCCCGGACCGAATTGGGCTGGGGCTTCACCACGGTGCGCGACATGGGGTCGGGGCTGTACGAAGGCCCGGCGCTGCAGCGCGCGATCGCCGCGAACAAGGTGGTCGGCCCGCGGCTGTGGACCGCGATGCAGCCGCTCGGCGCGACTGGCGGGCATTCGGATCGCAACAACGGGCTGCGCCCCGGGCTCGACATGCCCGACAGCGAATCCGGCATCGTCAACGGCCCCGAATCCGCCGCCGAGCAGGTGCGGCTGCACCGCCGGCGCGGCGCCAATGTCATCAAGCTGATGCCCTCGGGGGGGGTCGGCTCGATCGGCGACGATCCCAATGTCATGACGATGACCGACGCCGAGATGAAGGCCGCGGTCGAGACCGCGCACAGCCTCGATCTCAAGGTCGGCGCGCATGCCCACGGCAAGAAGGCGATCGATCATGCGATCCTCGCCGGGGTCGATTCGATCGAGCACGGCACCTATTCGGATGCCGAAAGCTATAAGTTGATGAAGGAGCACGGCACCTTCCTCGTGCCGACCTTGCTGGTCGCGGACGAAATCTATCAGGTCGCGGTCAATCATCCCGAGCTGTTGCCGCCGACTGTGGCGGACAAGGCCAAGGCGGTGACCCCGACGATGATCGGCAACGCCGGCCGCGCCTATCGCGCCGGGGTGAAGATCGCGTTCGGCACCGATCAGTCGGCGAGCTCGCGCCGCGAGAAGGCGGAGGAATTCGCGCTGCTGGTCAAGGCCGGGCTGCCGCCGATGGAGGCGATCTTCACCGCCACCCGCAACGCCGCCGAGCTGATCGGCGCGCCCAATGACATCGGCTCGGTCCAGCCCGGGCGCTATGCCGATATCATCGCGGTGAAGGGCGATCCGCTGGCCGACATCACCGAGCTGCAGCGCGTGCGGTTCGTGATGAAGGGTGGCGAAGTGTTCAAGCGTGACGGGCAGATGCTGCGCTGAGCCGCGGCATCCACCCGATTTCCTCCCACAGGTTCCGATAGGATCATAGACATGCGCACGCCGAGGATCGTCACCTTCGCCCTGCTCGCGAGCACCGCCGCGGTGCCCACCGTCGCCACCGCACAGGCGGCGCCCGCCGCCGACGCGCCGGCGGCCGTCCAGCGGCAGGACGAGGAATATGGCCGGCTGATCAACGAATATCTGGTCGACAAGCGCTTCACCACCGAGCTGGTCGATCATATGCCCGCGTCGGACACCGTGCCGTCGCCGCTCAAATTCTTCGGGCGGATTCCGGGCAAGCCCGGCGAGCTCGAATATTCGGGCGATATCGCACGCTATTACAAGGAACTGGCGCGTACCTCGCCGCGCGTCAAATTCTGGACGGTGGGCAAATCGGAGGAAGGCCGCGATATCGTCGTGATCGCGATCGCCGACGAGGAGACGCTCAAGAATCTCGACATGAACAAGGCGGCGCTCGCCGCGCTCGGGGATTCGCGGCGGACGAGCGAGGCCGAGGCGCGCAAGCTGATCAAGACCGCCAAGCCGCTCTACTGGATCACCAGCGGCATCCACTCGCCCGAAACCGGCGGGCCGCAGATGCTGATCGAGCTGGCCTATCGCCTCGCCGTGGAGGAGACCCCCTTCATCCAGAAAATCCGCAACAATATGGTGACCTTCATCACCCCCGTCCTCGAAGTCGACGGGCGCGACAAGATGGTCGACACTTATTATTACGGCAAGAAGACCGGCAATCCCCGCCCGCCGATGATGTATTGGGGCAAATATGTCGCGCACGACAATAACCGCGACGGCATGGGGCAATATCTCAAGCTCACCCAGGCGCTGACCAAGGGCACGCTCGAATGGCACCCGACGGTGCTCCACGATCTGCACGAGGCGCAATCCTATCTGTACGTCTCGACCGGGACGGGGCCGTACAATCCCTCGCTCGATCCGATCGCCAGCAACGAATGGTGGCTGCTGGCCGAGACCGAAGTGATGGAGATGACCAAGCGCAACGTCCCCGGGGTGTTCACCTACGGTTTCTACGACGGCTGGGTGCCCAACTACCTGTTCTGGATCGCGGTGACCCACAACAGCTTCGGGCGCTTCTACGAAGTGCAGAGCTATGGCCCCGATATCCAGAAGGGGCTCAAGCTGCCGCCGTCGGTGACGAGCCGCGAATGGTTCCGCCCCAATCCGCCGCTGCCGACGATCGACTGGGGGCCGCGCAACAACACCAATATCCAGGAATCGGCGATCCTGTTCGCGCTCAACAAGGTGGCGACCGATCGCGAAACCTATCTCGAGAATTACTGGATCAAGAACAAGAACGCGGTCGATATCGGGCGCACCGGCGACATCAACGCCTGGGTGATCCCGGCGGCGCAGACCGCCAGACTCAACGTCGTCGATATGGTCAACGGGCTGCGCCAGCAGGGCGTTGAGATCAGCGTCGCGGGGGCGCCGTTCACCGCCGGCGGGGTCAATGTCGCGGCGGGCGATTATGTCATCCGCGCCGACCAGCCGTATCGCACGCTCGTCGACATGTATCTCGGCGTGCAGAATTATCCCGTCGCCAACCCGCGTCCCTATGACGATACCGGCTGGACGATGCAGTATCTGCGCAACCTGACGGTCAAGACGGTCAAGGATCCGGGGGTGTTCAACCAGCCGCTGACCTTGCTGGCGGACGATGTGCGGCCGAGGGGCGTGGTTTCGGGCAGCGGCCCGGTGATCCTCGTCAACCACAGCGGCGACAACGAACTGGTCTCGTTCCGCTTCCGCCTCGCCAAGACGAAGATGCTCGCGGCCGAGGCGCCGTTCGAGGTCGGCGGCCGCAAATATGCCGCGGGCACCTTCATCCTCCCCGCGGCGAACCGCGCCGAGGTGGAGAAGGTCGTCGCCGATCTCGGGCTGTCGGCCGAGGCGGTCGGCGCGGTCCCGTCGGTGGCGAGCCACGCGCTCAGCGTGCCGCGGATCGGCTACATGCACTCCTGGCTGCGCACCCAGGACGAGGGCTGGTGGCGCGCGGCGTTCGATCATTACGGGATTCCGTACACCTATTTCGCCGACATCAAGGCGCGGGCGGGCGGGCTGCGCGCCAAGTATGACGTGATCGTCTATCCCAACGTCGGCTCGTCGGCGCAGGATCAGGTGGTCGGGGTGGCGATGAACGGCACCAAGCCGATCCCGTACAAGAAAAGCGCGCTGACCCCGAACCTCGGCACGCTCGATTCGGCCGACGATATCCGCGGCGGATTGGGCGCCGACGGGCTCGCCGAATTGAAGAAGTTCGTCGAGCAGGGCGGGACGCTGATCGGCGACGGATCGACCGTCGAGATGCTCGCGCAATATGGCATCGCCGCCGGGGTGAGCGTCGCCGAGACGCCCAAGCTCTATACCAAGGGCGCGGTGATGCGCGGGGTGTTCAAGGACAAGGCCAGCCCGCTCGCTTACGGCTATGCCGGGGGCGAGATGCCGGTCTATTTCTCGCAGACGCCGGTGCTCAAGGTCGGCGGCGCGGGGCGCGGGATGGCCTATTTCGATCCCAATGCGCCGGGCAGCAACATCGCGCAAAAGGTGACCCCGAACGAGACCCCGGCGCATATCTCGCCGTGGGAGCCGGAGCAGGCGAAGGCGGCCAAGCCCGCCAATGCCGATGTGCCCAATTCGCCGTTCGGCTCGGCACTGCCGGTGTCGCGGACGGGCGGCGCCGAGCCGACCCAGCACCCGCGCGTCGTGATGTCCTTCCCGGCCAAGGCCGACGATATCCTGCTCAGCGGGATGCTCAGCGGCGGCGAGGCGTTGCAGAACAATGCGCTGCTGGTCGATGTGCCGCAGGGCAAGGGGCATATGGTGCTCTATGCGCTGCGGCCCTTCTGGCGCTGGCAGACGCAGGGGAGCTATTTCCTCGGCTTCAACGCGATCATCAACTGGGATCATCTCGACGCCGGCAAGTCGGCGCAATGATCGCGGGGCGCTGACGCTCCGTTACATCGTCATGCCGGACTTGATCCGGCATCCAGAGTGACGGGCGATTGTGCTTGTGGCTCTGGATGCCGGGCCGAGCCCGGCATGACGGCGTTTGAAGCGCCAAAGTTCACGAAGTTCACACGAGTGACGGGCTTGCCTTGCTCCTGATGAATGCTTAGCATTCTAAATAAATATCATCGGGAGAGCACGGGATGTTGGCACGGGCATGTCCTGCCGGGAGCAGGGGCGCCGCGGCGCGGGGGCGGTGGTGACCGGCCGCATCCCGCGCGCGGGGGATGCCGCGCCGTCACGGCTTTACGCGCATGGCGTGCTCGCGCTGCTCGTGCTGGCCTATGCGTTCAACATCCTCGATCGCACGATGATCGCGATCGTCGGCCAGGCGATCAAGATCGACATGAAGCTGAGCGATGCCGAGCTCGGCCTGCTCGGCGGGTTCGCCTTCGCGGTCCTCTATTCGGTGCTCGGGTTGCCCGTCGCGCGGCTCGCCGAACGGTGGCATCGCGTATCGATCATCTCGATCGCGATGGTCGTCTGGTCGGGGTTCACCGCCGCATGCGGCGTCGCGGGCAATTACACCCAATTGCTGCTCGCGCGGATCGGGGTCGGGGTGGGCGAGGCGGGGCTGTCGCCGCCGGCCTTTTCGCTGATCGCCGATTATTATCCGCCCAACCGCCGCGCTTCGGCGATCGGCATCTATATGCTCGGCGGCGCGATCGGGACGATGATCGGCGCGGCGCTCGGCGGCTGGGTGGCGAAGCATTTCGGCTGGCGCATCGCCTTCATCGCGGTCGGCATCCCCGGGGTGGTCGTCGCGCTGCTGATCCGCGCGGTGATCCGCGAGCCGGTGCGGGGCGCGCTCGATGCCGATAATGTGCCCGTAGCGGCGCCGGGGCCGATCGACCGGGGCGAGGAATTCGCCGAGCTGGCCGCGGTGACGCGATCGCTGCTGCGCCAGTCGGACGTGCGCAACATGATCTTCGGCCTGACCCTCGCGTCGGTCGCGACCTATGGCATGCTGCAATTCTCGCCGGCCTATTTCATCCGCGCCTTCGATCTCGATCTGGCGACGGTAGGGGTGATCTTCGGGGTGACGAGTGGCGCGTCGGCGGCGGCGGGGGTGGTGATCGGCGGCTTCCTCACCGACTGGCTCGGGCGGCGCAACGCGGCGTGGCGCGGGCTGGTGCCGGCGATCGGGCTCGCGATCGCGGCGCCGCTTTACTATCTCGCTTATACCGAGCCGGATTGGCGCATCGCCTCGGCGATCCTGCTGTTTCCGGGGCTGTTCCAATACCTTGCGCACGGGCCGACATTCGGCGCGGTGCAGAATGCCTTTCCCGCGCACCGCCGCGCGACGGCGAGCGCGCTGATGCTGCTGTTCCTCACGCTGATCGCCGCGGGGGGCGGGCCGCCGCTGATCGGCTGGATCATCGACCGGCTCGCGGCGGCGAAATTCGCGCTGCTGCCGGTCGCGACGCAAAGCTTCGCGACCTTGTGCCCGGCGGGCAAGGCCGCGGCGGGAGCGTCGGCCGAGCTCGTCGCCGCGTGCCACGATGTCCTTGCGCAGGCGACCCGCGAGGGACTGCTCGTCGCCACCGCCTTCCTGCTATGGGGCGGCGTGCATTATGCGCTCGCCGCGCTCGCCTTGCACAGGAAGCACGCCGCCTGACGATCTGCGATCGCAATGATCTTCATGCAGGCATTTAATTTTGGAATGCTGCACCGGCTGCCTAACGATAGGCGCTCGGCGGAAAGGGGAGAGGGGCTGGGCGATGCGCAAGGTCATCATGTTGTTTGATCGCGTCGCGACGCGGCGGGGCGCGTTGGTCGTCGCGCTCGGCGTGGCGGCGGCGGCCTATGCGCCGGCGCATGCCGCGGGGACGGAGCCGGCCGATATCCTGATCACCGACGGCACGATCGTCACGATGGACCCCGCGCGGCGGGTGATCGACGATGGCGCGGTGGCGATCGTCGGCAACCGCATCGCCGCGGTGGGGACGACCGCCGAGCTCAAGGCGCGGTTCAGCCCGCGCGAGACGATCGACGCGCGGCGCAAGATCGTGATGCCGGGGCTGATCGACGGCCACGGCCACGCCGGGCACGCATTGCTCAAGACGCTCGGTGCGGACAGCGACACTTGGAACGAGAATGTCGAGCGGATGTACGCGCACGGCTCGACCCCCGATTTCTGGCGCGCCGATGCGATGCTCGCGGGGCTCGAGCGGCTCAAGTCCGGGGTCACCACCTCGGTCAATTTCTTCGGCGGCGGTTCGGACGTCTATCGCGTCGACGACGCGAAATATGGCGACGCTTATTTCGAGGGGGTCAGGCAGATCGGGGTGCGCTGGTTCCTCGGGGTCGGCCCGCGCCGCGGCCCTTATCCCAGCGGGTTCACCGACTGGACCGGTGCGGCGAAGCGCGACTTTACGGTGCCGTTCGATCGCCAGCTCGCGGTGTCGGAGGAATTGATCCGCAAGTGGAACGGCACCGCCGACGGCCGCATCAGGATGGCGGTGGTGTTCCCGACGATCAGCCCGGACGACAAGCTCGCCGGCGCCGCGCTCGACGAAATGGTGCGCGAGGCGCATGCCGCGCGCGATCTGTCGAAGCGTTACAAGGTGCTGTTCCTGCAGGACGGGCACACCCGCGGCACGGTGAAATATGCCAATGACGTGCTCGGGCTGCTCGGCCCCGATGCGATCTTCTCGCACGCCACCAATCTGACCGACGAGGAGATCAAGCTAATCGCCTCGACCGGCACGCGCATCTCGCACAATCCCAGCGCGATCTTCTCGATGTACGGCCGCAACCCGGCGACCGAGCTGATCGACGCGGGGGCGACGGTGATGCTCGGATCGGACGGGGTGGCGCCCGATCGCAGCTTCGACATGTTCCGCCACATGTTCCAGGCGACGCGTTACCACCGTTTCTATTTCCACGATGCGAAGGTACTGCCGGCGGGCAAGGTGCTCGAAATGGCGACGATCGATGCCGCCAAGGCGCTGGGGATGGAAAAGGACATCGGCTCGCTCGAAGCCGGCAAGAAGGCCGACATCATCCTGGTCGACTGGTTCAAGCCGCATCTCGTGCCGATGAACATGCCGGTCTATCGGCTGGTCTATTATGCCAATGGCGAGGATGTCTCGACCGTGCTGGTCGACGGCCGCGTGCTGATGCGCGACCGACAGGTGCTGACCGCCGACGAGGAAAAGATCCTCACCGCCGCGCAGCGCGAATCCGAGCTGGCGGTGACCCGCGCCGGGCTGAAGGGGCTCGACACGCTGCCCGAAGGCTTTTGGGGGAGCACGCATCTCGGGCCGAAAACGACCAAATAATCTCGCGCATAACCGTGGTTTCCTCGCAGCCGTGGCGCCGCTACACTTCGGCTGAAACTCGTTTTCCTAGGGGATTCCAGCATGTTGATCCTGAGCACTCGGGTCGGAGCGATTCGGGTCAAACTGGCGGCAGCGGCTGCGCTGCTTGTCGTGCTTGCGCCCCCCGCGGGCGCCGCCGATCCGCCTGAATGGACCCGCCCGGCCGCCCCGTTCCATGTGATCGGGCCGATCGATTATGTCGGGACCGAGGGGCTGGGGTCGTATCTGATCCACACCCGCGCGGGGTCGATCCTGATCGACGCGCCGATGGCGGAGAATGTTGCAGCGCTCGAACGCAACATCGCCGCGCGCGACAAGCTGCGCAACGTCAAGCTGATCCTGCTCAGCCACGCGCATTTCGATCATGCCGGCGGCCTCGCCGCATTGAAAAAGGCGACCGGCGCCAGATTGGTGGTCGGTGCGGCTGACAAACAGGCGGTGGAGACCGGGACGCCGCCGGGCGAGGTCGATTACGGCGTGATCCGCTTCCCCGCCGCGCCGGTCGATCGCGGCATTCGCGACGGCGAGACGGTGACGCTCGGCGGGGTGACGCTGACCGCGGTGGCCACCCCGGGGCATACCCCCGGCTGCACGAGCTGGCGGATGCGCGTCGTCGACCGCGGGACGCCGCGCGACATATTGTTCGCCTGCAGCATCACCGTCGCGGGCAACCGGCTGGTCGGCAATCGCGCCTATCCGGGGATCGTCGGCGATTTCCGGCACAGCTTCGATCGTCTCGCCGCGATCAAGGCCGATATCGTCCTGCCGTTCCATACCGTCGCGGCCGAGCTGCGCGAACGCGCCGGACGCGGGGCGCTGGTCGATGCGACCGCGCTGCCCAAATTGGTGCAGAATGCGCGCACCGCCTTCGCCGCCGATCTCGCCAAGCAGGAGCAGGCGGCGAAGTGATCGTCGAAGCGACCGCAGGCGACGAGGCGGCGTTGATCGCGCTGTGGGAGGCGTGCGGGCTGACCCGCGCGTGGAACCCGCCGGCGCGCGACATCGCCTTCGCGCTCGCCGGGCCGAGTTCGACGATTCTGGTGGCGCGGGGCGTGGTCGCGCCGGAGCATCGTGCGTTGGATCGCGATCACGTCGTGTCCTCCTTGTGCTCCCGCGAAGGGGACGAGCACGCCGCCCTGACCGGCAGCGTGATGGTCGGGCACGACGGGCATCGCGGCTGGGTCTATTATCTCGCGGTCGCGCCCGATGCGCGCCGCGCCGGGCTGGGCCGCGCGCTGATGGCCGCGGCGGAGACGTGGCTGCGCGCGCGGGAGGTGCCCAAGATCCAGCTGATGGTCCGCACCGGGAACGAGGACGCGCACGCCTTTTATCGCGCGCTCGGTTTCGCGGATCAGCCGGTTGCGGTGTTCGGCCGTTTCCTCGATTGAGGGGGCATGATCACACTCTACGGCATCCCCAATTGCGACACCGTGAAGAAGGCGCGCGTGTGGCTCGACGCGAACGGCGCGGCTTATGCCTTTCACGATTACAAAAAGGCCGGGGTCGACGAGGGCGCGCTGCGCGGCTGGGTGGCGCGGCTCGGCTGGGAGAAATTGCTCAACCGCGCCGGCACGACATTCCGCAAATTGCCCGACGCGGCGAAGGTCGACCTTGATGCGGAAAAGGCGATCGCGCTGATGCTCGCCAATCCGTCGGCGATCCGTCGCCCGGTGGCCGTGAAGGGCGACACGCTGGTCGTGGGGTTCGACGCGGCGCAATATCAAACACTTGTGTAACGATCGATAACGACGCACAATCCCCGCCCACGAAAGGGGAGAGTGGATGAGCGAGTTCGCGCGGCCGGTGCCGGTCTGGTTTCGTATCGTCGCGATCCTGCTGGTGCTGTGGGGCGCGATGGGCGTGTTCGCCTGTGTCCAGCAATTCCGCCTCGGCGCGGAGGCGATGGGGCAGACGAGCGCCTATGATCGCGCGCTCTATGCGTCGCTCCCCGCCTGGTACAATTGGGTCTATGCGCTCGCGGTGGGCAGCGGGCTGCTCGGGGCGCTGGCGCTGCTGTTCCGCAGGGCGGTGGCGCGGCCGCTGTTCGTGATCTCGCTGGTCGCGATCGTCGTCCAGTTCGGCTATCTCTTCGCCGCCACCGATATCATCGCCACCAAGGGGATTTGGGTAACCTATTTCCCGCTGTTCATCTTCGCGGTGGCGCTGATCGAGGTGCGGCTCGCCGGGGTCGCGATCCGCAATCGCTGGGCGCGTTAGACTGGCCTTCGGGCCGGCAAGCCTCTAAGCGTCGCGCCCATGTCCACCACCTTCACGATCGACAGCTCCACCAGCCGCGCGACCCCGGTGTCCGCGCCGATGAAGCGCGTCACCGTCCCCGCGGTGCGCAAGCGCAAGGGCGGCGAGCCGCTGGTGATGCTCACCGCTTATACCGTGCGCACCGCGCAATTGTTCGATCCGCATTGCGATCTGCTGCTGGTCGGCGACAGCCTGGGGCAGGTGATCTACGGGCTGCCCTCGACCGTCCCGGTGTCGCTCGAGATGATGGCGGCGCACGGCGCGGCGGTGGTGCGTGGCAGCTATCATGCGATGGTCGTGGTCGACATGCCGTTCGGCAGCTACGAAACCTCGCCCGAAAAGGCGTTCGAGAGCGCCGCATGGCTGCTCAAGCAGACCGGCGCGGCCGGGGTGAAGCTGGAGGGCGGGGTGGCGATGGCGCCGACCGTCCAGTTCCTCGTCGAGCGCGGGATCCCGGTGATGGGGCATGTCGGGCTCACCCCGCAGGCGGTGAACATGCTCGGCGGCTATGGCGCGCGCGGGCGGACGCAGGAGGAAGCCGCGAAGATCATCGACGACGGGCAGGCGATCGCGCGCGCGGGCGCCTTTTCGCTGGTCGTCGAGGGCGTGATCGAGCCGATCGCGATCGAGCTGACCCGCTCGATCGATTGCCCGACGATCGGCATCGGCGCGTCGGCCCAATGCGACGGTCAGGTGCTGGTGGCGGAGGACATGCTCGGGATGTTCGAACGGGTGCCGCGCTTCGTGAAGCGCTACGGCGACATGGCTGGTTACATCTCCGAACGCGCCGAAGCTTATGCCAATGAGGTCCGCTCGCGCGCCTTTCCGGGTGTCGAGCAGGTCTATCAGCCCAAATAGGACGTCCAAGCCGCTTCCGTTTCCCCGGGGGCGCGGCTAAACAGGCGCGTTTTTCCAGTAGCCGGAGTTCACCTTGGCCCTGTCGCCCGAAAGCAATGAAGCATTCCTGCGCGAAGTCGATGATGCGCTGCGCCAGGATCAGGCGCTCGATTTCTGGCGGCGCTACGGCCGGTTGCTGATCGTCGCGATCGTCGGCGGGCTCGCCGTCTTCGGCGGCTATCTGTTCTGGCAGAACCGCCAGCACAAGGCCGCGGAGCGCGAGGGCGAGCAATTGCAGGTCGCCTATGACGATCTCGCCGCGGGCAAGCTCGACGCCTCGGCCAAGGCGCTGGCCGAGCTCGCCCAGTCCAAGTCGGACGGCTATCGCGCCGCCGCGCTGTTCTCGCAGGCCGATATCGCGCTGCGCAAGGAGGACCTGAAGGGCGCGGCGAAACAATTCGCGGCGATCGCCGGCGATCAGTCGATGGCCAAGCCGTTCCGCGATCTCGCGCTGATCCGGCAGACGATGGCCGAATTCGATACGCTCAAGCCCGATGTGGTGGTCAGCCGGCTGCGCGGGCTGGCGGCGCCGGGCAATCCCTATTTCGGCAGCGCGGGCGAATTGGTCGCGCTGGCTTATTTGAAGCAGGGCCGGCGCGATCTCGCGATGCGGCTCTACAACCAGATTGCGGCGACCGAATCGGTGCCGGAATCGCTCCGTCAACGCGCGGTTCAGATGGGCGCGGTATTGGATACCGGCGCCGCGCAGAGCGGCGGCGCCGCCGGTAACGAGAAGGCCAAGCAGCAATGAAGAAGGTTCTGGCCGCGCCGCTGGTGATCGCGGCGCTGGTGGGATTGAGCGGGTGCGGCATCTTCAAGGGCCACGGCCCGAAAAAGACCCCGACGCTCGGTGAGCGCATCCCGATCCTGGTCTCCGAGAATGGCGCGGCGGTCGATCCGTCGCTCGCCGGGGTCGCCGTCACCGTCCCGCCCGCGGCGCCGAACGACGCCTGGGCGCAGCCCGGCGGCAACCCTTCCAAGAATATGGGCAATCTCGCGCTCGGCGCCGCACCGGCGCGGGCGTGGAGTGCGCGGGTCGACGGCGGATCGAACCGTCAGCGGCTCGGCGCGGCGCCGGTGGTCGCTGACGGCAAATTGTTCGTGGTCGACGTCGATGCGGTGGTCCATGCCTTCCGCGCGGATACCGGCGCGTCGCTGTGGACCACGCCGATGGCGACGGAGAAGAAGAACCGCGCGGCGCGCTTTGGCGGCGGCGTGAGCTTCGACGACGGCAAGGTATTCGCGACCGACGGGCTCGGCCAGGTCGCCGCGCTGAACGCGGCCGACGGCAAGGTGATCTGGAGCGCCAAGCCGGGCGGCCCGCTGCGCGGCGCGCCGACCGTCGCCAACGGCCAGGTCTATGTGCTCAGCCAGGACAACCAGCTGTTCGCGCTCGGCGAGGCCGACGGCAAGGTGCAATGGGCCGAATCGGGCAGCATCGAATCGCAGGGCGTGTTCGGCGTCGCGGCGCCCGCGGCGGCCTCGGGGACGATCGTCGCGGGCTTCTCGTCGGGCGAGCTCAACGCCTATCGCTACGAAAACGGCCGTACCTTGTGGCAGGACGCGCTGTCGCGCACCGCAATGTCGACCTCGGTGTCGAGCCTTGCCGATATCGATGCCGATCCGGTGATCGCGGACGGCCGTGTCTATGCGGTCGGGCAGGGCGGACGCATGGTCGCGATCGAAATGGATACCGGCCAGCGTCTGTGGGAGCAGAATCTCGCCGGCACCTCGACGCCGTGGCTCGCGGGCGAATGGCTGTTCGTCGTCACCGACGATGCGCGGCTGATTTGCCTGTCGCGCGCCAACGGCAAGGTGCGCTGGATCGCGCAGCTCCGCGGCTACAAGAACGTCAAGAAGAAGTCCGGCCCATACGTGTGGTTCGGGCCGGTGATGGCGGGCGACAAATTGTGGCTGACCAACACCCGCGGCGAGATCGTCGCGGTCTCGCCGGCCGACGGCAAGGTCGAGACGACGATCAAGCACGGCGCGGAATTCGGGCTGCCGCCGGTGGTCGCCAACAACACGCTCTATGTGCTCGATCAGAAGGGGCGCGTGACCGCTTACCGGTGAGGGGCGGCGCGAGCATCGCCCGCTAGCACGCTTCCCCCCCCCGGCGAAGGCCGGGGTGGTAGGCTGAAATCCGATCTAACTGACGCCACAGGTGACGGCGGCGCGCGTTGCGGCTATTGCGCCGCGATGCCGCTGCCTATCGTCGCGATCGTCGGCCGACCCAATGTCGGCAAATCGACCCTGTTCAACCGCCTCGTCGGCAAGAAGCTGGCGCTGGTCGACGACCGCCCCGGCGTGACCCGCGACCGGCGCGAGGGCGACGCGCATCTGCTCGGGCTCGATTTCCGCGTCGTCGATACCGCGGGCTATGAGGACGAGGATCCCGATACGCTCCCCGGCCGGATGCGCCGCCAGACCGAGGCGGCGGTGAAGATGGCCGATGTCGCGCTGTTCCTGGTCGACGCGCGTGCGGGGATCGTCCCGCTCGACGAGGAAATCGCGCGCTGGCTGCGCGGATCGACCACCCCGATCATCCTCGTCGCCAACAAGGCCGAGGGGCGCGCCGCCGAGCAGGGTATCCTCGAATCGCTCGCGCTCGGCTTCGGCGATCCGGTGCAGCTTTCCGCCGAACATGGCGAGGGCGTCGCCGATCTGTTCGAGGCGTTGCTGCCGCATCTCGAACGCGACGAAGAGGTCGAAGCCTCCGCCGGCGAGGAAGAAGACGAGCGCGACGATGCCCCGCTCAAGCTGGCGATCGTCGGGCGCCCCAATGCGGGCAAGTCGACGCTGATCAACCGCATGCTCGGCGAGGATCGGCTGATCACCGGGCCGGAAGCCGGGATCACCCGCGATTCGATCGCGATCGACTGGACCTGGCACGGCCCGCAAGGCCCGCGCCCGGTGCGGCTGATCGACACCGCCGGGATGCGCAAGCGCGCCAAGGTGCAGGACAAACTTGAGAAACTGTCGGTCGCCGATGCGCTCCACGCGGTCGATTTCGCCGAGGTGGTGGTGCTGCTGCTCGATGCGACGCTCGGGCTGGAGGCGCAGGACCTGCGCATCGCCGACAAGGTGCTGTCGGAGGGGCGTGCGCTGCTGATCGCGCTCAACAAATGGGATGTCGCCGCCGACCCCTCTTCGCTGTTCAACGGCGTGCGCAAGGCGCTGGAGGACGGCCTCAGCCAGGTGAAGGGCGTGCCCTTGCTCACCGTGTCGGGGGCGACGGGGAAGGGGATCGACCAGCTTATCGCGGCGGCGTTCGAGACGCGCGCGGCTTGGTCGCGCCGCGTGCCGACCGGCGAGCTCAACCGCTGGTTCGAGCGCGCGATCGAGGCCAATCCGCCCCCCGCGCCCGGCGGCAAGCGGATCAAGATGCGCTATGTGACGCAGATCAAGACGCGTCCGCCGAGCTTCGTGATCTTCGGCACGCGGGTCGATCAGCTTCCGGCGAGCTACGAACGCTATCTGATGAACGGCCTGCGCCGCGATCTCGGCTTCGGCGCGGTGCCGGTGCGGCTGACCTTGCGCGCGCCGCGCAATCCGTTCGGGCCGAAATCGGACTGAGGGGGAGGGCGCTGGCGGAGAGGCGGCCAATATATCGCTGGCGTCTCGCTTGGGGCTTACCCCTCCACCATTGCTTCGCAACGGTCCCCCTCCCCCTCCGAGGGAGGAATTGTTCGGTCCCCCGTTCCTCCCCCGGAGGGGAGAGGGACCAGCCGAAGGCTGGTGGAGGGGTAAGCCCCAGGCGAGACGCTGAACTCAGCTCTCGTGTTCGCTCTTGGCGTTGAGCTGGATGTAATTCTGCAGCCCCATCCGCTCGATCATCTCGAACTGGCGTTCGAGCGTGTCGACATGTTCTTCCTCGCTTTCGAGGATCTTGGTGAACAGGTCGCGGCTGACGTAATCCTTGGCTTCCTCGCAATAAGCGATCGCGCCCTTCAATTGCGCCACCGCCTCCATCTCGAGCGCGAGATCGGATTTGAGCACTTCCTCGACCGTCTCGCCGACGCGCAGCCGGCCGAGCAGCTGGAAATTGGGCAGCCCCTCGAGGAACAGGATGCGATCCGCCACCATATCGGCGTGCTTCATCTCGTCGATCGATTCGTGCCGCTCGAATTCGGCGAGCTTCTTGACGCCCCAATTGTCGAGCATGCGATAGTGCAACCAATATTGGTTGATCGCGGTGAGCTCGTTCTTCAGCGTCTCGTTGAGCAATTCGATGACGCGCGCGTCGCCCTTCATGTCTTCTGCCTTTCGGTTAGGCAGATGTTTTACCGCGCCTGATGCAGCGCGGGCAACCCAAAAAATGGCGGATTTCTGCGGGTTTCGTTGCTGCGAGCGTTATGCAGCAGCGCGCTCTTCATCGATAATGGCTCGCGCAAACGATACGCACTGGCCGCATTTCGGCTGGCGCCCGAGCGAACGATAGGCCTGACACGCCGTCCGTGATCCCTGCCGCGCGGCCTCGCGCACTTCGCATTCACGGATGGCATTGCAGACGCAGACGACCATGCGGATCTCCCTCGCTCGCCCTGCGATCTAGGGCTATTGCGATGCGCTCGCAAGTGCTTTTGCGGCTGGTTCGCAATTGCGCGACGCTCAAATGCGACGAAGAGATTGCCACCGGCCGCGTGCCATGCTGCGCCACAGCCATTCGGCGGGGCCATAGGCGAATCGTTCCAGCCAGGGTTGCGACCAGCCGAGCATCGCGATCCAGATCGCGAATACCACCGGGTAGAGCTGCCAGCGTTCCAGTCGGCCGAACCAGCCGAGGCCGTAGCCGTAGAAAATCAGCGTGCAGACGATGCTGGTGCCGAGATAGTTGCTGAATGCCATCCGCCCCGCCGCGGTGAGCCGCGCCGCGAGCCAGCGCGCGCGGCCCGAGGTGACGAACAGGATCACCAGCGCCGCCTCCGCCATCGCCAGCGCCGGGCGCAGCAGGGTGAGGTGGAGCGGCTCGGTGAGCAGCAGCAGGATCGGATCGAAATGCGTCGCGCTCATCCAGCCGGCCAGCGCGACATAGAGCGGGATCGTCACCCCCGCGCCGGCCGCCGCCACCGCCCAATAATGCCGTCGCGCCCAGCCGCCCGAGAAGAAGCCGGCGCGGAACAACGCCATGCCGAGCAGCATCAGCCCGAGCGTTTCGGGCAGCATCCACGGCATCACCTGAGTCTCGATCTCGAAGGCGGCTTCCGCCCGCGCGCGGGTGACCGTGTTCCAGTCGCCACGATAGATTGCGATCTGCTCTGCGGCGGGGGGATGCGGGGGAAGCAGCGCGGCCTGATAGTCCTTCCATTGCGCGCGCACCGCCGCGCTTGCGTGGGGCGTGGCGGCGGCCGCCTCGAACCGGCGGGTGTCGTTATAGACGAGCAGGCCGAGCGCGAGCTGCCACAGCAGCAGGAGCGCGCCGAGGCTCGCGAGCATGCGCACCGGCCAGCGCCATGCGACGAAGGCGAGCGCGCCGCAGAAGGCATAGAGCGTCAATATGTCGCCGGCCCAGATCAGATAAGCGTGGACGAGGCCGATCGCGAACAGGCTCGCGGCGCGCGCATAATGGACCCGCGCGGGGCTTTCGCCGCTCGCCAGCGCGCGTTCGGCGACGAGCACCGTCGAGGCGCCGAACAGCATCGTGAACAGCCCGCGCATCTTGCCGTCGGCGAGGACGAAGACGATCGCCCAGCTCCACCAGTTCGCGCCTTCCGCGCCGCCGGCGAAATGCGGGTCGACATAGGCATAAGCGGGCAGCGCGAACGAAACGATGTTGAGCAGCAAGATGCCCATCACCGCCACCCCGCGTACCGCGTCCAGCGTCGCAATTCGCGCCGGCGCCGCCTTTTCACGATCGATCGACATTCAACCCGCTTCGGCTTCTTCTACACTCACACGCTCATCGTCATGCCGGGTCGAGCCCGGCGTGACGGCAAGAGATAGGCCGACGATCCCGTGTCAGCGCCGCCGCGCGATGAATGCGATCGGCAGCCCGACCAGCACGATATGGCAGAACAATTGCGTCACCACCGCGGGGGTCGAGGGCATCGCGCCGAACCGCAGCGGCACGACGATCAGGTTCATCATCACATAAGTGATCAGGCCATAGCCGACGCCGCCGACGATCGGCTGGCGCTTCAGCCAGGTCACGCGATCGGCGACGAGGACATAGACCGCCGCCATCACCGCCATCAGCGCATAATGGACCGCCAGCCCGAGCAGCGCGACCGGCAGCCCGCGTACCGGGACGCCGGGAAACGGCCCGGAGGCGACATAGGCCAGCATCTCCGAAACGGTACGCTTGCCGTAGAATAAGGTGAGGCTGATCGCCGCGAGGATATCGAGCGTGCCGGCAACCACAGTGGCGCGCGCAATCCGTGCGCGGGCAGGGGAAGAAGCGAAGGATTGTGCCATGATCCGCGAACCCGGTTGGTTGTTGTGGGGGAGGGCATAGGACGGTTGCGGATAGAACGCCAATCGGGGCGGGGCGTGCCTTACCAAACCAACCACCCGTCATCCCCGCGAAGGCGGGGATCCATTCTGGCTGGCCTATCGAATCGAGCCGCAACCACAGCGTGAATGGATTCCCGCCTTCGCGGGAATGACGGGGAATAGCTAGGAGAGGGCGTCCTAAACCGTCGCCGCGCTTGCCAGCCCGCAACTGGCCGCGCCGGTTTCGATCTGGATCGTCGCATGGCCGATTCCGAAGCGGACGTGGAGCATCGTTTGCGCCGCGTAGAGGAAGTCGTCGCCGGGGTGGCCGTCGGGCAGCAGCAGGTGCGCGGTCAGCCCCGGTTCGGTGGTCGACATCGGCCAGATATGGAGATCATGCACCTCGCGCACCCCGGGCAGCGCGGCGAGCGCGGCCTCGACCCCGTCGTAGTCGATCCCGCGCGGCACCGCGGCGAGCGACATCTCCACCGTCTCGCGCAGCATTCCCCAGGTCTGCCAGAAGATCAGCGCGGCGATCACCAGGCTGACCACCGGATCGATCCACGCCGCGCCCGTCATCCAGATGACGATGCCGGCCACGACCACTCCGGCCGAGACCGCCGCGTCCGCCGCCATATGGAGATAGGCGCCGCGGATGTTGACGTCGCCCTTGCGCCCCGAGGCGAACATCAGCGCGGTGCCGGCGTTGATCAGGATCCCGACCGCCGCGACGATCGAGACGGTGAGCCCCGGCACCGGCGCGGGCTCGCCGAAGCGTTGCACCGCCTCCAGCGCGATCGCGCCGAGCGCGACGAGCAGCAGCAGCGCATTGGCGAGCGCGGCGAGGATCGTCGATCCCTTGAGCCCATAAGTGAAGCGCTTCGACGGCGCCGCGCGGGCGAGCGCCGCCGCGCCCCACGCCACCGCGAGCCCGAGCACGTCAGAAAGATTATGCCCCGCATCGGCCATGAGCGCGACCGATCCGGTGATGAAGCCCGCCGCGCCTTCCGCCGCGACATAGGCGAGGTTCATCCCGATGCCGATCGCGAAGGCGCGATCCCATTGCATCGGCGGCGCGTGGTGGTGGTGCCCGTGGCCGTGCGAATGGCCGTGACCATGCGAATGATCGTGCGCGTGACCGTGGTCGTGCGGGTGATCGTGATCATGGCCGTGGTGATGCAATCCCATCAGGCGACCTCCAGTAACCTTTCCGCCTGCGCGCGGGCCTCGTCGGTGATCGTCGCGCCGGATAGCATACGCGCGATTTCCTCGCGCCGTTCGGTTTCGCCGAGCGTGGTGACGCCGGTGCGGGTGACGATGCCGTCGTGGCTCTTGGCGATCAGCAGATGCGCCGCGCCGCGCGCCGCGACCTGCGGGCTGTGCGTCACCACCAGCAATTGTGCCTGCCCCGCGAGCCGCGCGAGCCGCTCGCCGATCGCCGAGGCGACCGCGCCGCCGACCCCGCGGTCGATCTCGTCGAATACCATCGTGCGTGCGCTCCCCTCCGCCGCGAGCGCGACCTTGAGCGCGAGGATGAAGCGCGAGAGTTCGCCGCCGCTGGCGATGCGAATCAGCGGCGCGAAGGGCGCGCCCGGGTTGGTCGCGATCTCGAACTCGACGCGGTCCTTGCCCGCCGGCCCCCAGGCCTCGCGCGCGGCGGGGGCGATCGCGGTGCGGAAGCGCGCGGCATCGAGCTTGAGCGGCGCGAGCTCGCCCGCCACCGCCTTGTCGAGCCGTGCGGCGGCGGCGGCGCGCGCCGCGCCGAGCGCCTCGGCGGCGGCGTCATAAGCGCGGGCGGCCTCCGCGACGCGGGCTTCGAGCGTGACGATGCCTTCCTCGCCGGCGTTGAGCCGCAAGAGCCGCGCGCGCAGCTCATCGGCGAGCGCGGCGAGATCGTCGGGCTGGACGCGATGCTTGCGCGCAAGGCCGCGCAGCTCGAACAGCCGCGCCTCGTCATCTTCCAGCGTGCGCGGATCATAGGCCAGCGCGAGCCGCGCATCGTGCAGCCGCTCCTCGGCGGTGCCCGCCTCGATCAGCGCACGATCGATCGCCGCCAGCGCCTCGGCCAGCGTGGCGTGATCGGGGGCGACGCGCTCGAGCACCCGCGCCGCTTGCCTGAGATGCGACAGTGCGCCCTCGCTGCCTTCGAGATGTGCGCCGATCGCCGAGAGATCGTCGGCGATCTTCGCTGCGCGCTGCATCGTGCGGCGCTTGTCCGCCAGCGCCTGTTCCTCGCCCGGCTCGGGGGCGAGCGCGTCGAGCTCGGCGACGGCATGTTCGAGCCATTCGCGATCGCGCGCGGCGTTGTCGATCTCGGCGTGCGCGGCGGCGAGCGCATCCTCGGCGGCGCGCCACGCCGCCCAGGCCGCCGCGGCGGGGGCGGAGTCGATCCGGCCGTAAGCGTCGAGCAGCGCGCGATGCCCGGCGGGGGCGAGCAGCCCGCGCTCGTCGTGCTGGCCATGGATCTCGACCAGAAGCGCGCCCAGCTCGCGCAGCAGCCCGGCCGAGGCGGGCTGGTCGTTGACGAAGGCGCGGCTGCCGCCGTCGGCCTTGACGATGCGGCGGATGATCAGCGGCTCGCCGGGCTCGACCGCGAAGCCGTTGGCGTCGAGCAATTGTTCCGCGGCGGGCGAGGGATCGAAGGTCGCGGTCACGGCCGCCTGCGCCGCGCCGTGGCGCACCAGCGCGCTATCGGCGCGCGCGCCGAGCGCCAGCCCGAGCGAATCGAGCAGGATCGATTTGCCCGCGCCGGTCTCGCCGGTCAGCACGCCGAGCCCGGGGCCGAATTCGAGGTCGAGCGCCTCGATCAGCACGACGTCGCGGATCGACAGCGCGGTCAGCATCGCCAATGTTCCAGCGGCACGGGGCCGAGCCGGGCGGCAGCGGTCCGCGCCCGGGTCATGCCGTCAGGCCTTCGGCGCGTCCGACGAAGGCGTCGCCGGTGCGGGGGCCGGAGTGGGGGCTGCGGTCGGGGCGGCCGGCGGCTCTGCGGTCGGCGCGGCGGGGGCCGCGCTGCCCGGGGTCGCCGCGGGCTTGGTCGCGACGGGGACGACCAGCTGGCCCGGGGCGAGCGGCGCGATCGCCGTCGGCGGATATTCCTTCACCAGCTTATAGGCGCGCGCATACCAGTCGGTGCCGGGATAATTGGCGCCGAGCACCGCCGCGGCCTTTTCCGCCTCGCCGCGCACGCCGAGCGCGAGATAGGTCTCGGTGAGCCGCATCAGCGCCTCGGGCGTGTGGGTGGTGGTCTGGTAATCATCCACCACCTTGCGGAAGCGCAGCGTCGCCGCGAGCCACTGGCCGCGCCGCTCGTAGAAGCGACCGATCTCCATTTCCTTGCCCGCAAGGTGATCGCGCACCAGATCGATCTTGAGCCGCGCGTCGGCGGCGTAGCGCGAATTGGGATAGCGGCGGATCAGCTCGCCCAGCGCGTCCTGCGCCTGCGCGCTGATCTTCTGATCGCGCGTCACGTCGCTGATCTGCTCGTAATAGCAGAGCGCGATCAGATAATAAGCGTAGGGCGCATCCTTGTTGCCGGGGTGCACCGAGATGAAGCGCTGCGCGGACTGGATCGCATCGGTGTAGCTGCGCGCGAGATAGTGGCTGAACGCCCCCATCAGCTGCGCGCGACGTGCCCAGACCGAATAAGGATGCTGGCGCTCGACCTCGTCGAACAGCGCGGCGGCCTCCTTGTAGCGATGCTGTTCGAGCCGGTGCTTCGCGGCGGTGTACAAGGTGCCCACGTCGCGCGCGACATAAGGCAAATCGCCCTTGGCGCGGTTGCGCGCGCAGCCGGCGATCGGGAGGGCGAGCGCGGCGACCAGCACCAGGCCAAGCGAACGAGGAAAAGAAGTACGCATTCACCGAGCCTTTAGCCTAAGCGGGCAGTGACGAACAACGGTGAAACGCAATCCGCATGACGCGCGTTTGCACCGTGTCCAACGGGCTATTCGGGAACGATTATGACTGCGACCTTGCTGGCGACGAAACGGGTGGAGAAGCCCTGGGGTCGGAACCAGCTCTATCCCGGTTTCCCCGATCCCGCCCCCGGGGGCGCGCCGATCGGCGAAGTGTGGTTCCAGTCACCGCACCCGGAGGCGCCGGAACTGCTGATCAAATATCTGTTCACCAGCGAGAAATTGTCGGTGCAGGATCATCCGTCGGATGCCGAGGCGCGCAAGCGCGGGCTGCCGCGCGGCAAGGACGAATGCTGGGTGGTGCTCGCTGCCGAGCCGACATCGACGATCGCGATCGGGCCCAAGGCGCCGATGACCGCCGACGAATTGCGCGCCAGCGCGCTCGACGGGTCGATCGAGGACAAGCTCGATTGGAAAAAAGTGCAGGCGGGCGATTTCTATTATTCGCACGCCGGGGTGATTCACGCGATCGGCGCCGGGCTGACCCTGATCGAGGTGCAGCAGAATATCGACATCACCTATCGGCTGTACGATTACGGCCGCCCGCGCGAATTGCACCTCGACGACGGAGTGGCGGTGGCCGATCTCGAACCCTGGTCGCCGCCGCCGATGCCGGGCGAGGTCGCGCCGGGGCGGACGATCCTGGTCGAGGGGCCGAAATTCGTGGTCGAACGGTGGACCGGGGGCGCGCGGGCGATCGCCTTGCCCGACGGGGTGTCGGGCTGGCTGGTGCCGATCGCGGGCGCCGGGGAGATCGGCGGGGTCGCGTGGCACGCGGGCGAATGCGTGATGATATCGGGAAGCGAGGAGCTTCATGCCGAGGCGGGGAGCGACCTGTTGTTCGCTTATCCCGGTGCGCAGCGCATCGCCGTAACGTCTATCGATTCGGTGTGAATTCCACAGCCGTTCCAATGCCATCGCTGACATGCTCCACGATGGTACAAAAGGCAAAATCTTGTAAAAATGGGCGACTGAAACGTCGTTAATTTCCTGTTAAACCGAGTCTCCAGCCCACGGAAAAACCAGTGGGGCGAGGTCGCCACCGATTCGCGTTTTGGGAGACGAGACATGAACATTAAGGGTGCGGGGGCGACCGCTCTCGCTTTGGCGGCCGTTGTGGCTATTCCGCAGGCATATGCAGCACCGGTTATCGCGGGCGGTTTCACGCTCGATACCGGCACGTTCGGCGCGCAGACCGGCGTGCATTTCCAGAATCAGATCAACTCGACGACCGTGGGCGGGGTCGTCAATCAGGACGGATCGAGCGTCACCTTCACGTCGACCGATGCGATCACTGGCGGTGGTGGTGGCGGTGAAGCCACGATCAGCGGCACGATGACCAATCTGACGGTCGATTTCGCCAAGGCGTGGGACAATCTGACCTTCGCCTTCTCGAACGACACTGCTTTCACCTTCAATATGTGGGTTAACGGCGTCGAGCTGTTCACCTCCGGGGGGAATTGCAGCGTGATCTGTTCGGCCAAGAAGAATGCCAACAATCAGTTCACGCTGAGCGGCACCGGCATCCAGAGCGTATCGTTCACTTTCGATCCGCAGATCGCGACGGCCAAGCAGTTCCGCGTCGAGGGCCTGAGCCAGATCGGCGGCGGGGTGCCCGAGCCGGCGACCTGGGCGCTGATGATCCTCGGCTTCGGCGCGATTGGCGGCACGCTGCGCGTCCGCAACCGCCGGCTCCGCTACGCGCATTGAGCGTCGGCGATCGAGTCGATGAAAAAGGGCGTCGGTCGCTAGACGACCGGCGCCCTTTTCTATCCGAGCCGTAAGCGCCCGGTTATTTCTCCGAGGCTTTCTCGAACGCTTCGAGCCCGGCGCGATCCTCGTGCGAGACGAATTCGCACGCCAGCATCGTCTTGCCCTTGAGCCCCGGCCCCTGCCGCGCGACGAGCGAGACGAGCCCCATCGCCTTCATCGGCTGCTCGGCATCGGGTAATTGCCGCGCGAAACCGGTGGTCGAGGCGCCGAACAAATGGCTCTTTTCCGGCGCGAGATGATAGGTTTCGGCGAGCTTCGCCGCCACGTCGCCGTCGATCAGCACCCCGAATGCCGAATTGGCGAACAAGATGTCCTGCGTGGTGAAGCCGTCGCGCGCGATCGCCGCCGGGAGGTGATAAACCGCCGCGCCGAACAGCGACATATCGGGCTTCGTCAGCTTTTCCGCGGCATTGTAGAGCGTCGTCGCATGGTCGAACGAATAAGGCGGCTGGCATATCGCCGCGGCGAAGAAATCGGGCTGGGCGGCATCCTCGGCGGCGGCTGGGCCGGCGGTGAGCAGCAGGGCGAAGGCGGCAAGCGCGAAACGGCGGATCATGCTCGCCGTCTGCGCCGGCAACGGTACGCGATCAAGGGTTGTCCCGCCTTTGCGAGGTTCGCGTCCGCTATCCTCCGTTCGCCCTGAGCTTGTCGAAGGGCTGTCCTGCTTCCGAGGAAGAAAGGGCGGGGCTTCGACAAGCTCCGCCCGAACGGGGACCGGACGCTATTTGACCGCGTCCTTTACGCCGCGCCCATCAGTTGCGGGAAGAAGCCTTCGTGCGCGGTCCGCAGCGCGTCGAGCGTCACCACATCGTCGCGATCGGGGCGTTCGAAGATCAGCCGCTTGCCGCCGGTGCGGCCGAGCGGCTCGGCTTCCACCCCGGCTTCGAGCGCATTGTGGAGGAAATCGGCCAGCGCATGATCGTGCACCGTCACGATATAGACCCCCTGATCCTCGGCGAAGAAGGAAGCGGCGCAGCCGAACGGCTGCTTGCGATCGATGATCGCGCCGATATCCCCGGCCAGCGCCATTTCGGCGAGCGTCACCGCGATGCCGCCGTCGGACACGTCATGCACCGCCGAAAGCTGCCCGGCGAGAATCGCGCCGCGGATCAGATCGCCCGCGGCCTTTTCCGCCGCCAGATCGACGCGCGGCGGCGGGCCTTCCTCGCGCCCATGGCATTCGCGCAGCCACAGGCTCTGCCCGAGATCGCCGCGCCGCGTGCCGACCGCGAGGATCACGTCGCCCGATCCCTTGAAGGCGATCGTCGCGGATTTGCTCCAGTCCTTGAGCAGCCCGACCCCGCCGATCGCCGGGGTCGGCAGGATCGCCGAGCCGCCGCCGGTCGCCTTGCTCTCGTTGTAGAGGCTGACATTGCCCGAGACGATCGGGAAATCGAGCGCGCGGCACGCCTCGCCCATTCCCTCGAGACAGCCGACGATCTGCCCCATGATCTCGGGGCGCTGCGGGTTGGCGAAATTGAGGCAATTGGTCACCGCGAGCGGGGTCGCGCCGACCGCGGTGAGGTTGCGCCACGCTTCCGCAATCGCCTGTTTGCCGCCTTCGATCGGGTCGGCGAAGCAATAGCGCGGGGTGCAATCGGTCGAGATCGCCAGCCCCTTGTCGGTGCCGTGGACGCGCACCACCGCGGCGTCGCCGCCGGGGCGCTGCGCCGTATCGGCGCCGACCATGTGGTCATATTGCTCCCAGATCCACCGCCGGCTGGCGATATCGGGCGAGCCGATCAGCGTCAGTAGGTCGGCGGCGATATCCTTGCTCTCGGGCACCTCGACCAGCGCCTTGGCCGGCGGGGTGGGGACGTGCGGGCGATCATAGAGCGGGGCTTCGTCGGCGAGCGGGCCAAGCGGGATGTCGCAGACCGTCTCCCCCTTCCACTTGAGCACCATGCGCCCGGTGTCGGTGACATGCCCGATCACCGCGAAATCGAGCTCCCATTTGCGGAAGATCGCCTCGGCCTCGCCCTCGCGGCCGGGCTTGAGCACCATCAGCATGCGCTCCTGCGATTCGGAGAGCATCATCTCATAGGGCGTCATGCCGGTTTCGCGCTGCGGCACGTCGTCCATCACCAGCTCGATGCCGACCCCGCCCTTCGACGCCATCTCGACGCTCGACGAGGTGAGCCCGGCCGCGCCCATGTCCTGGATCGCGACGATCGCGTCGGACGACATGAGCTCGAGGCACGCCTCGATCAGCAGTTTCTCGGTGAAGGGATCGCCGACCTGGACGGTGGGGCGCTTCTCCTCCGAATCCTCGGAGAAATCGGCCGAGGCCATCGTCGCGCCGTGGATGCCGTCGCGCCCGGTCTTGGAGCCGACATAGACGATCGGATTGCCGACGCCCGACGCGGCCGAATAGAAGATCTTGTCGGTATCGGCGACCCCCACGGTCATCGCGTTGACGAGGATATTGCCGTCATAGGCCGGGTGGAAATTGACCTCGCCGCCGACCGTCGGGACGCCGACGCAATTGCCATAGCCGCCGATGCCGTGGACCACGCCCGAAATCAGGTGGCGCATCTTGGGGTGATCGGGTCGGCCGAAGCGCAGCGCGTTCATGTTCGCCACCGGGCGCGCGCCCATCGTGAACACGTCGCGCAGGATGCCGCCCACCCCGGTCGCCGCGCCCTGATAGGGCTCGATATAGCTCGGGTGGTTGTGGCTCTCCATCTTGAAGATCGCGGCCTGCCCGTCGCCGATATCGATCACGCCGGCGTTCTCGCCCGGGCCGCAGATCACCCACGGCGCCTCGGTCGGCAGCTTTTTCAGATGGATGCGGCTCGATTTGTAGCTGCAATGCTCGGACCACATCACCGAGAAGATGCCGAGCTCGACCATATTGGGCTCGCGGCCCAGCGCGTGGAGCACGCGGTCATATTCTTCCGGCGACAGGCCGTGTTCGGCGACGATCTCGGGCGTGATCTGAGTCATGCGCCGCGCCTTACGAGGCAAAGCCGATCGGAACAACTCCTTGTGTCCCCGCCTTCGCGGGAGCACAAAAGGGGCCTCACAGAATCTCGCGCACCTTTTCCGGCGGGCGGGCGATGACGACGCCCTTTTCGGTTTCGACCACCGGGCGCTCGATCAGCGCGGAATCGGCGGCCATCGCGTCGAGCGCGGCGTCATTGTCGGCGAACTTGGGTGCATCCTTGCGCATCGCGTCGCGCGGCGCGATCCCGCCGCGCGCGTAGACGCGCTTGAGCTCGTCGCGCGTCGGCGGTGATTTGAGATATTCGACGATGGTGACCTCGACCCCGGCTTCGTTGAGCAGGGCGAGTGCCTCGCGCGACTTGGAGCAGCGCGGATTGTGCCAGATGATTGCCTTCATGCTGGCATTTTAGACGAGGCGGACGCGCGGTCCACCCTTCACCGCGCGCGTCCGCGCCACCCAGAAAGCGAGCGCGGCGAACAGCGCATAAGCGAATAACGCGAGCGCCGGCTGCGATGCGGGCAGCGGATCGACGATCGCCGCCGGCTGCGGCTGGAGCCAGTTGAACGCCTGCAGCCCGAGCAATGCGAGCGCGAGGATCGCGGGCGAAATGCGCCCGCTGGTCCCCTTCGCCTCGGTACGCGCGAGGTAGACCAGCAGCGCGCCGAAGGTCAGCGCGAGTTCGAGCGGGATTTCGATCGCCGGGTGGTTCCACAATGCCAGCCCGTAGCGCTGGCCGGATCCGAACAAGGTGAGGTCGGGCGCGTGGACGAGAAAGTCGAGCAGCCAGTGCGACACCACCACCGCCGCGCCGATCCACGCCGCCGGCCAGCCGCCGCCGAGCCATCGCGTGCCGATCGCCCAGGCGGCGGCGAACCCTGCCGCGCCGATCAGGCTGTGGGTGAAGGGCATGTCGTAAAGGTCCATCGCGTTCATCGCGGTGAAGCCGGGAACGGCGCGCATATGCTCCACCCCGACCAGCACGAAGACGAAGAAGGCGATGTCGACCAGTTGGGCGGCGACGAACAACGCGCCGAGCCGCGGCGATTTGGGGCTGCTCGCCGCGACGAAGGCGGGCGCGTAATGGCCGATGAACATGCTTTGCCTCCCCGAACGGCACCAGCCGCGCCGCGCGCGCATCGTCGCGCGGCGCCGCGGGAGAGGCAAGGGGTCAGGTGAAGCGAACAGTCGCCGCCGGGCGTCGCCGCCGCAGCGCCGCGCCGATTGCGCCGAGGCCGAGGATCATCATCGCCCAGGTTGCCGGTTCGGGCACGCCGCCGCCGCCGGCAAATGCCTGGAATTCGGAGATCGCATAATATTGATCGCCGCCGAAAGCGGAGAGGCGGAAGCGATCGGTGGAGAAGCTCGGGAGGATGCCGCTGTCGCGCGTGATCAACCCGAAGCTGTTGACCGCGGCGGCGGTGAACGCCGAATGCCACGCGCCGCCGCTCCAATATTCGACGAGATAATTGTCATTGTCGTCGCCCTGCAAAACGAGCCGGTCGAACGAGAAACTGTGGTTGAGCTGGATCGTGATATAATAAGGCGAGACAGTCTGCGTCTGATCCCACCAGAAGGAATCATTGTTCCACTGATGCTGTTCGGGGGCGAATATGCCGTCGACGATCCTATCGAGCGCGGGCGCGTTGGAGCCCGGCCCCCAGGGCGAACCGGGGCGCAGCACGCCGTCACCGACCGGGGCGGTGATGGACGACCAGTTGCTCGGGATGACGTTCGCCGCGTCCGCCGCGGCCGGCGCGATCGCGGCGGCCAAGATGGCGGCGGAAAGACCGATCGAATTTCGCATAACGAAATCTCCTGATGAGCGTTATGCGACCCCTGTCCGTCGCCGGCAGCCGACGACGGTTATTTTATGATTAACAATAACCTATGCCGATATCCGCATGAACTGCGGGTGCGGCGAAGCGGGCGGGCGGCGCGACGAGGCTATTCGCCCTGCCGCGCCAGCCACTCCTCGAGCCATTTGATCGTATATTGGCCCTGCTGGAATTCGGGATCGTCGAGCAATGCCTGGTGCAGCGGAATGGTGGTCTTCATCCCCTCGATGACGAATTCCTCCAGCGCGCGGCGCAGCCGCCGCAGCGCGCCCTGCCGGGTGGTGCCGTAGACGATCAGCTTGGCGATCATGCTGTCGTAATAAGGCGGCACCTTATAGCCGGCGTAGAGCCCCGAATCGACGCGGACATGCATCCCGCCCGGCGCGTGATATTGCTTCACCAGCCCCGGCGAGGGGGCGAAGGTGCGCGGATCCTCGGCGTTGATGCGGCATTCGATCGCATGGCCGCGGATATGCACGTCCTGCTGGCGCAGGGTGAGCGGATGCCCCTCGGCGATGCGGATCTGTTCGCGGACGAGATCGAGCCCGGTCACCGCCTCGGTCACCGGATGTTCGACCTGCAGCCGGGTGTTCATCTCGATGAAGTAGAACTCGCCGTCTTCCCACAGGAATTCGATCGTCCCCGCGCCGCGATAGCCCATGTCGGCCATCGCCTTGGAAACGATCCCGCCCATCCGCTCGCGCTCGGCCTCGGTGATGACCGGGGAGGGGGCCTCCTCGAGCACCTTCTGGTGGCGGCGCTGGAGCGAGCAATCGCGCTCGCCCAGATGGATCGCATTGCCCTCGCCGTCGCCGAACACCTGGAATTCGATGTGGCGCGGGTTGCCGAGATATTTCTCCATATAGACGGTCGCGTCGCCGAACGCCGCCTTGGCCTCGCTGCCCGCCTGCTGCATCAGCGTTTCGAGCTGATCCTCGCTCGGCACGACCTTCATCCCGCGCCCGCCGCCGCCGCTCGCGGCCTTGATCAGCACCGGATAGCCGATCTCCGCGGCGAGCTTCTTCGCCTCTTCGACATCGCTGATCGCGCCGTCCGACCCCGGGACGAGCGGCAGCCCGAGCGCGCCGGCGGTGCGCTTGGCCGCGACCTTGTCGCCCATGATGCGGATATGTTCGGGCTTCGGCCCGACGAAGATCAGCCCGTGCGCCTCGACGATCTCGGCGAATTTGGCGTTCTCCGAGAGGAAGCCGTATCCGGGGTGGATCGCATCCGCGCCCGAAATCTCCGCGGCGGAGATGATGTTGGGGATGTTGAGATACGAATCGGCGGCCGCCGGCGGCCCGATGCAGATCGCCTCGTCCGCCAGCCGGACGTGCATCGCATCGGCGTCCGCGGTGGAATGCACCGCGACGGTCTTGATCCCCATCTCATGGCAGGCGCGATGGATGCGGAGCGCGATCTCGCCGCGGTTGGCGATCAGCAGTTTCTTGATCTGGGGCATGGAAAATAGAGCCTATATGCCCACCGTTCGCCCTGAGCCTGTCGAAGGGCCGCCCTTCCTCATCGGAAGAAAGGACAGGGCTTCGACCAGCTCAGCCCGAACGGCGGGGCTAAAGATCACTCAACGACAACGAGCGGCTGATCGAATTCGACCGGCTGGCCGTTTTCGACCAGCACGGCCTTCACCGTGCCGGCAGCCGGGGCGGTGATCGGGTTCATCACCTTCATCGCCTCGACGATCAGCAAGGTGTCGCCCGCCTTGACCTGCGTGCCGGCCGCGATGAACGGCGCGGCGCCCGGCTCGGCGGCGAGATAGACCGTGCCGACCATCGGCGAGCGCACCGCATTGGCGTGGCTCGGCGCGGCGGCCGGCGCTTCGGCTGCGGCCGCGGGTGCCGCGACGGGCGCCGCCGCCGGGGCGGGCGCATAATGCACCGCCGGTGCCGCCGCCGCGCTCACCTTGCGCGCAACGCGTATCTTGCGATCGCCGTCCTCGACCTCGATCTCGGTAAGCTGGGTCGTATCGAGGAGCTCGGCGAGCTGGCGCACCAGCCCGACATCGACCTTCATCGCGCCCTTATTGTCTTCATTGTCAGCCATTGCGACCAAAACCCCCCTGGGAAGTGCAGGGCGCGCGCTCTGTCAGAACCGCGCCGCCGCTTCAAGCGCGAGCATATAGGATGTTGCGCCGAACCCCGCGATCGTGCCCTTCGCCGCGCGCCCGACGAAAGAGACATGGCGGAATTCCTCCCGCGTGTGAGGGTTCGACAGATGGACCTCGATCACCGGCGTGCGCACCGCCTTGATCGCATCGAGCAGCGCGACCGAGGTGTGGGTGAAGGCGGCGGCGTTGAGGATCACGGCGCGCGCATCGCGCGCCTGCGCCTCGTGGAGCCAGTCGACGAGGTGGCCCTCGTGGTTCGACTGGCGCATGTCGATCTCCAGCCCCAGTTCGCGCGCGCGATCCTCCAGCCGCCCGGCGATATCGTCGAGCGTGTCATGGCCGTAGATTTCCGGCTCGCGCGTGCCGAGCAGGTTGAGGTTGGGGCCGTTGAGAACATAGATAAGGCCGGTCATCGCGGCGCCTTCTCGCATTGCACGCCGCCGAGCGCAACATTGCCGCCACCGCGTTGCCCTGATTGCATTTGAACCCGAGGGCCCAGACCCCTAGCCGGCAACGGCCTGGACGGAGCGGATTTTGGCGCCAGGCAAGGAGCAAGGAGAGAGCGATGCTCATGCATCGTGATCGACGCGCGACGCCGCATGGCGCCAAAATCCGCCCGCCCCGAAGGGGTCGCCCGGAGCAGCCTGCTGGACGGCGTCGCTTGCTTGCGCGTAGCGACTGCTACGCGTCTGCGCTGCGCTCCTTGCCAGCGGGTTGCTCCGGGCGATCCAGACCATTGCCGGCTAAGGGTCTGGGCCCTAGATGGCGCGGCATGACTCACACCGACGGCACCATCTCGATCACCGTGAACGGCGAGCATCGCCGCGTCACGGCCGGCCTCTCGCTCGCCGGGCTCGCCAGTGAACTCGGGCTGGCGCCGGAGAAAGTGGCGGTCGAGCGCAATCTGGAGGTCGTGCCGCGCTCGACGCTGGGCGCGGTGCTGGTCGAGGACGGCGACGAGCTGGAGATCGTTCATTTCGTCGGCGGCGGCGATCATGCCGCGTCGTTCGACGAGGACACCTGGACGGTGGCGGGGCGCACCTTCGGCTCGCGGCTGATCGTCGGCACCGGCAAGTACAAGGATTTCGCGCAGAATGCCGCCGCGCTCCAGGCGTCGGGGGCGGAGATCGTCACCGTTGCGGTGCGCCGCGTCAACGTCAGCGATCCCACCGCGCCGATGCTGACCGATTTCATCGACCCCAAGAAGGTCACTTACCTCCCCAATACCGCGGGCTGCTTCACCGCCGAGGAGGCGATCCGCACGCTGCGGCTGGCGCGCGAGGCGGGGGGCTGGGATCTCGTCAAGCTCGAGGTGCTGGGCGAGGCGCGCACGCTCTACCCCGATATGGTCGAGACGCTGCGCGCGACCGAGGTGCTGGCCAAGGAAGGCTTCCTGCCGATGGTCTATTGCGTCGACGATCCGATCGCGGCGAAGCGGCTGGAGGATGCCGGTGCGGTGGCGATCATGCCGCTGGGCGCGCCGATCGGCTCGGGGCTGGGGATCCAGAACGAGGTGACGATCCGGCTGATCGTCGAGGGCGCCACTGTCCCGGTGCTGGTCGACGCCGGGGTCGGGCAGGCATCCGATGCTGCGCGCGCGATGGAATTGGGCTGCGACGGCGTGCTGATGAACACCGCGATCGCCGAGGCCAAGGACCCGATCCTGATGGCCGCGGCGATGAAGGCGGCGGTCGAGGCGGGGCGGCTGAGCTATCGCGCCGGCCGCATGGGCAAGCGCCGCTATGCCGATCCGTCGAGCCCGCTCGCCGGGCTGATCTGAGGAACCGTTGCGGCCGATCGCCCGTTCGTTCTCCTGCGGGGTTCGCGGGAGAATGACGATGAGCGAACTGAGCAACCGGGTCGACGGCATAGCCAAGCCGGCGATCCTTCGTGCCGATCCCGGCAATCCAGTCGATCACGAGGCGCGCGACGCGGTTAAGCGACGCAAAGGCAGGGCATCGGCATCGATCGCCAGGATACGCGAAAAGCTCGGCGACGATATCTGATCGACGCCCCTTCGGTGTCGTTACGCCTGAAGGGGCAGATAGACGGTGGCGCGCAGATCCGCCGCGGCCACTTCATCCGGGTCGTCAAGAGCATGGATCAGTAACGGCGCCGCGCTAACCGGTATGTCGGCGGCCACCGCCTCGGCGTATAGCGCGTCGGCACTCGCCTCGATCAGGTCATAGTCGCCCGCGTGACTCATGAACAGCGCGAGGCCGCCGGGCAGATCGATCGTCGTAATCCCACTGATGGGAGCAAGCGGGGACGCCGTGGCAAACGCACAATCGTAGCGGCAATCTTTGCCCGCCACTTCGCGTGGATCGTCGTGCGGAATGCCGTAGATGCCGGTAATCTCTTCCGGTGCGATCTGCTCCATCAATAGTTCGTACAGCCGCGTATAGGCCCCATTCAGCTCGGTATAATCGCCGACGTTACGCAGCGCTGCCAGCCGCAACGGGGCGAAGGACGTAATGGTGATGGTCAGCGGCGGAGCGGGTTCCGATGTGCTTATTGCGGGCTGAGCGAACGCAGCCGCCACCTCGTCGCGGCGGTTGCGATCGTCGCGCAAATTGGTTGCGGTCGTGCCGGCCGCCGCTTTCAGCGCACGGGCATAAGCCTGGGCCGTCGCATAGCCGCTATGACCCGCGGCGGCCGTGACGCCTTTGTCGAGCACGGGCAAGCTTCCGCCGAGGCGCACGCGCGTCACCGCGGCGCCCACCGTTTCCCCGGTCATCACGCGGAATATGCGATGGAAATGATAATCGGACAGTGCCGCTGCGGCCGCCAGATCGGCGAGCGCGGGCGGCTCGCCGGCGCGGGCTCGCCGTTCCAGAAGCGCAATCGCTCGCTCGATCCGTTCGGCATAACGCGCACGCTGGGTGGTCTGCATCGCTCGTCTCCTTTCGCGGCGACGCTATGGGAAGCCGGCGCGGCTGTCGTTCCCGATCTTGCTCACTTCATGCGTCACTCCTGAAACGATCGCGACAATTGGCCGCAAAGGCGCCTTATTCCTGCAACGCCGCGCAATAACGGCGAGAGCCCGCGGTGCTTTTCCTCGTGCGTCGTCCGCCTCCTTTGGCGGGCGGCGATGTTTCGAGGAGTAAGACGATGTTCCAGTATTTTCCTGCCCCGGTTGCCGCGCTGGCGGTGCTTTCGGCGCTGTGCGCGGCGACGCCGGCCGCCGCGCAGGATGCCACCGCGTTCCAGGGCCCGCGGTTCGAGGCGCTGGTCGGGCTCGATCAGCTGCGTTTCGACGTCAGCAACATCGGCGGCGCGGGGCGCGACAAGGCGAGCGACGTGGGTTACGGCTTCGCGCTCGGCTATGACAAAGCGGTATCGCCGCATATGCTGATCGGCGCCGAGGCGGGGATGACCTTCTCCGACGTTTCCTATGCCCAGGATGCGCTGCGCAGCCGGCGCGAATTCGACGTCGCGGGGCGGATCGGGACGCCGCTCACCGCCAATACGCTGCTTTACGGCAAGGTCGGCTATTCCAACCTCCAGGTGCGCGAGGTCGATCAGGTGCGCGATCTCGACGGCGTGCTGCTCGCCGCCGGCGCCGAGGTGAAGCTTTCGCCCACGGCCTATCTCAAGAGCGAATATCGCTACGCCAATTATGGCGACGGCTATTCGACCAACGGCATCCTGACCGGCGTCGGGCTGCGCTTCTGATGCAAGCGGGGCGGTAGGGCGTGGCCCTACCGCTTCGCGACCGCCGACAAGGTGGTGCCGGCGGTGATCTGCTCGATATCGGTCTTGACGTGGAGCAGCCGCATTCCGCGCTCGGCCAGGGCGCGATCGAGCGCGGGCGCGAAGTCCGCGGTCCGCGTCACCGTCTCGGCCCAGCCGCCATAAGCGCGCGCCAGCGCGGCGAAATCGGGGTTGGCGAGCCGGGTCGCCGAAACCCGCCGCGGATATTCGCGCTCCTGATGCATGCGGATCGTGCCATAGGCGCCATTGTCGACCAGGATCACGATCAGGTCGCAGCCGTGCTGCGCGGCGGTCGCCAGTTCCTGCCCGTTCATCAGGAAATCGCCGTCGCCGGCGAGCGCGACGACCGTCCGCCCCGGGCGGCGCAGCGAGGCGGCGACCGCCGCGGGCACGCCATAGCCCATCGCGCCGGCGGTCGGGGCGAGCTGGGTCCCCGGCCCGGCATAGGGCCAGTAACGATGCCACCAGCCCGAGAAATTGCCCGCGCCGTTGCAGATGATCGTGTCCGCCGGCAGCTTTTCCCGCATCGTCCCGACGCACGGGCCGAGATCCATCACCACCCCGTCGCGCGGGCGCGGGGTCGACCAGTCGCGATAATCGTCATACGCGGCTGCCGCATCGGCGCGGGCCGGGGCGTCGACCGCCGCGACCGCCGCCGCAAAGGCGGCCATCGACGCCGCGATCGGCAAATCGGTGGCATAGGTCATCCCGAGCTCGTCGGCGTCGGGGTGGACGTGGATCAGCCGCTGACCGGGATGATCGGGGGTGATCAGCGTATAGCCGTCGGTCGTCGCCTCGCCCAGTCGCGCGCCGACGACGAGCAGCAGGTCGGCCGCCTTGACCCGCGCGACGAGCTTGGGATTGGGCCCATAGCCGAGGTTGCCGGCATAGGCCGGGCTGTCGTTGGGCACCGCATCCTGCCGGCGGAAGGCGGCGACCAGCGGCACCCCGCAGCGATCGGCCCAGGCGGCGAGATCGCGCGCGGCATCATTGTCCCACCCCGCGCCGCCGATGATCGCGATCGGGCGCTCGGCGGCGGCGAGCATCTCGGCGAGCCGGTCGATCGCCGCGGCATCGGGGGCCTGGGCGACGCGCTCGACGCGTGGGCGGTCGATCGCTTCCACCTCGTCGAGCAGCATATCCTCGGGCAGCGCGAGCACCACCGGGCCGGGGCGGCCGTTCATCGCCACGGCATAGGCCCGCGCGACATATTCGGGGATGCGCCGCGCGTCGTCGATCCGCGCCGCCCATTTGGCGATCGGCGCGAACATCGCCTCGAAATTGATCTCCTGAAACGCCTCGCGATCGCGCGTGCCGCGATCGACATCGCCGACGAACAGGATCATCGGCTGGCTGTCCTGCATCGCGACATGCACCCCGATCGAGGCATTGGTCGCGCCGGGGCCGCGGGTGACGAAGGCGACGCCGGGCCGCCCGGTCAGCGCGCCGTCGGCGCAGGCCATGAATGCGACCCCGCCTTCCTGCCGGCACGTCACCACCTCGATCGCGGGCACGTCGACCAGGGCATCGAGCACCGCGAGGAAGCTCTCCCCCGGCACGGTGAAGATACGATCGCAGCCCTGCGCGACGAGCTGGTCGACGAGGATGCGCCCTCCGGTGCGGTTTTTGTTCTCCATAGGCGAGGGGTCTAGCCGGGCAGCGGCGGCGGCGGAAGGCGGCTATTGCTAAGTCGGGCGCCTTAGACAATCCTCAGCCGAAACGAGAGCAAGGAGAGCGGCGTGAGCGATTTCACCCTGGTGGCCGATGGCCTGCGTTTCCCCGAAGGCCCGGTGTGGATGCCCGACGGCAGCATCATCCTGGTGGAGATCGAGGCCGGGCGAATCACCCGCGTGACCCCCGACGGCGCCAAGGAAATTGTCGCGACGCCGGGCGGCGGCCCCAACGGGCTGGCGATGGGGCCGGACGGGATGCTCTATTGCTGCAACAACGGCGGGTTCGAATATCACGAGGCGAACGGCTATCTCGCCCCGCACGGCATCGCGCAAAACTATTCCGGCGGGCGGATCGAGCGGATCGACCCCGCGACCGGCAAGGTCGAGCTGCTCTACAAATCGGGCGACTTCGGCTGCATCCTGCGCGGGCCGAACGATATCGTGTTCGATCAATTCGGCGGCTTCTGGTTCACCGATCACGGCAAGGTCGATTACGCCAAGCGCTGCCACGACATCGTCGGCATCTTCTACGGCAAGACCGACGGCAGCCATCTGGAAGAAGTGATCTTCCCGTCGAACAACCCCAATGGCTGCGGGCTCTCACCCGACGGCAAGACGCTTTACGCCGCCGAAACCTACACCTGCCGGCTGATGAAGTTCAACATCACCGCCCCCGGCAAGGTCGCGCCGGATGCGGGGCCGGGCGGACCGGGGATCCCGCTCTATCGCCCCGCCGGTTATAAATTCTTCGATTCGCTCGCGGTCGAGGCGTCGGGCAATGTCTGCGTCGCGACGATCGGGGAAAGCGGGATCAGCGTGATCTCGCCCGAGGGTGACCTGGTCGAATTCGTCGCGACCGACGATATCTTCACCACCAACATCTGTTTCGGCGGCGAGGATATGATGGACGCGTGGATCACGCTTTCGGGGACCGGGCGGCTGGTGAAGACGCGGTGGAAGCGCCCCGGCCTCAAGCTGGAATATTGACCCGTGCGTCCCCGCCACCGCGAACATCATGTCGTCGATCGGATCGGCTGGTTGCGCGCCGCGGTGCTGGGGGCGAATGACGGCATCCTCTCGGTATCGAGCATCATCGTCGGGGTCGCGGCGGCGCGGCCCGGGGTGTCGGCGATCCTGCTCGCGGGGCTTGCCGGGCTGGTCGCGGGGGCGATGTCGATGGCGGCGGGCGAGTTCGTCTCGGTCAGCAGCCAGGCCGATGCCGAGGCCGCCGAGCGCGCGCGCGAGGCCGCCGAACTCGCCGACGATCCCGACGGCGAGCACCGCGAGCTCGCGGCGATCTATCGCGCGCGCGGGCTCGACGAAACGCTGGCCGAGCAGGTCGCGACGCAGATGAGCGCGCATGACGCGCTTTCCGCGCATGTCCGCGACGAACTGGGGCTGACCGCGGCGGCGACCGCGCGCCCGGTGCAGGCGGCATTCGCCTCCGCCGCGAGCTTCTTCGCCGGCGGGGCGGCGCCGATGCTCACCGTGCTGCTCGCGCCGGTCGCGACGTTGATCTGGTCGGTGCCGCTGGTCGCGCTGGCGCTGCTCGCGGCGCTGGGGGCGATCGGGGCGCAGGCCGGCGGGGCGAGCGCGGCAAAGGGGGCGCTGCGCGTCACCTTCTGGGGGGCGTTGGCGATGCTGGTCACTTATGTCGTCGGGCATATCGCGGGCGCAACTTTGTAGCGATGGGGGGCTTGCGCGTCGCGCCGGCTCGCGGCACGGGGCGAAGTTGATGCAGCACGATACCGTGATCTTCGACTTTGGCGGGGTGGTCACTTCCTCCCCGTTCGAGGCTTTCAACCGGCTGGAGCGCGCCCGCGGCCTGCCCAAAGACTTCATCCGCAAGGTCAACGCGCTGTCGCCCGACGACAATGCCTGGGCGCGGTTCGAGCGGGCGGAGATCGATTCGGCCGGGTTCGACGCCGCCTTCGCCGAGGAGGCCAAGGCCTTGGGGCACGAGCTGCGCGGCGAGGATGTGCTCGGCGTGCTGGCGGGGGATATCCGCCCGCGGATGGTCCACGCGCTCGATTGGCTCAAGCGCCACGGCTATCACCTCGGGTGCATCACCAACAATGTGCCGTCGGGCGAGGGCGCGGGGATGGAGCGCAGCAGCGAGCGTGCGCAGGCGGTGTCCGCGGTGCTCGCGCGGTTCGATTGCGTGATCGAATCGAGCAAGGTCGGCGTGCGCAAGCCCGATCCGCGCATCTACCAGATGATGCTCGCGCATTTCGCCAAGCCGGCGACGTCGTGCATCTATCTCGACGACCTCGGGATCAACTGCAAGCCGGCCGCCGAGCTCGGCATGCATGCGATCAAGGTCGAGGGCGAGGCGCAGGCGCTCGACGATCTCGCCGACGCGCTGGGGATCGAGCGCGGGCTGTTCTGAGGCCGCCAAAGTTCACGAAGTTCACACGAGTGACGTTGCGTCGCCGGGTGTATTCTTAAGTAAAATTAATGGGTTCGATCTCTCTTCTCCCTTGAACAAGGGAGGGGGCGGGGGTGGGTTGGCCTGCGTGGGCACCGTTGCGCCAGCCTCATACCCACCCACCCCCAGCCCCTCCCTTCACGAGGGAGGGGAGTAAGAAGGGGGAGGGGGAGTTGGCTTCTTGCCGCGGCGCACCACCCTCGCTAATCGCGGCGCGGACGAACGGAGAGTCACCGCCGATGAAGAAGCTCTACCCCGACGCCGCCGCCGCGCTCGACGGCCTGTTGTTCGATGGCATGACGATCTGTGCCGGCGGCTTCGGCCTGTGCGGCATTCCCGAGCGGCTGATCGACGCGTTGCTCGCCGCCGGGACCAAGGACCTCACCATCGCCAGCAACAACGCCGGGATCGACGGCGAGGGGCTCGGCAAGCTGCTCCGCTCGCGCCAGGTCAGGAAGATGATCTCCTCCTATGTCGGCGAGAACAAGGAGTTCGAGCGGCAATATCTGGCGGGCGAGCTCGAGGTCGAATTCTGCCCGCAGGGCACGCTCGCCGAGCGCTGCCGCGCGGGCGGGGCGGGGATCCCCGGCTTCTACACCAAGACCGGCGTCGGCACCCAGGTGGCCGAGGGCAAGGAGGTCAAGGTGTTCGACGGGCAGGAATATATCCTGGAACGCGGGATCCGCGCCGATCTCAGCATCATCAAGGGCTGGAAGGCCGACGAGGCGGGCAACCTCATCTTCCGCAAGACCGCGCGCAACTTCAACCAGCCGATGGCGACCGCGGGCAAGGTGTGCGTCGCCGAGGTCGAGGAAGTGGTGCCGGTCGGCAGCCTCGATCCCGATGCGATCCATCTGCCCGGCATCTACGTGAAGCGGCTGATCGTCGGCGCGCCCTACGACAAGAAGATCGAATTCCGAACCACCCGCCAGCGGGAGAATGCGTGATGGCTTGGGATCGCAACCAGATGGCGGCACGCGCCGCACGCGAATTGCAGGACGGTTTCTACGTCAACCTCGGCATCGGCATCCCGACGCTCGTCGCCAACCATATCCCGGCCGGGGTGGAAGTGACGCTGCAGTCGGAGAACGGGATGCTCGGGATCGGGCCCTTCCCTTATGACGACGAGGTCGACCCCGATCTGATCAACGCCGGCAAGCAGACGATCAGCGAGCTGCCGCAATCGGTCTATTTCGGCTCCGAGCAGAGCTTCGCGATGATCCGCGGCGGGCACATCGACCTGACCGTGCTCGGCGCGATGGAAGTCGCCGAAAATGGCGACATCGCCAACTGGATGATCCCCGGCAAGATGATCAAGGGGATGGGCGGCGCGATGGATCTCGTCGCGGGGGTCAAGAAGATCATCGTCGTGATGGAACATACCTCGAAGAACGGCGATCCGAAGTTCATCCCCGCCTGCACGCTGCCGCTGACCGGGAAGAATGTGGTCGATATGATCATCACCGATCTCGCGGTGTTCCAGCGCGACGGCCAGGGCGCACCGTTCCGGCTGGTCGAGCTCGCCGACGGGGTGAGTGCGGAGGAAGTTGCGGCGAAGACGACCGCGAAATACGTGGCTTAATCCTTCTCGTTTCCCTCCCTTGAGCAAGGGAGGGGGCGGGGGCGGGTTGGCCGGCGAGGATACCGGCGCGCGCGCTTCATACCCGCCCCACCCCAGCCCCTCCCTTCACGAGGGAGGGGAGCAGGGCTCGCGTAATTTCATTACACCATAAGCATAAAAACCGGACGATCATGACGTTGCCCTGAAGCGATTAGGCTTCTAAGGCGTCTCGCACCATGGCCACTCGCCCGCTCACGCTCTACGAAAAGGTCTGGAACGCGCACGTCGTCGAACGGCGCGACGACGGGACCTGCCTGATCTATATCGATCGCCACCTCGTTCATGAGGTCACCAGCCCGCAGGCGTTCGAGGGGCTTCGCGCCGCCGGCCGCAAGGTGCGCCGGCCCGATCTGACGCTCGCCGTCCCCGATCACAACCTGCCGACCACCCCGCGGGTCGACGCGAACGGGCGCGAGCTGCCGATCGCCGACCCGGAAAGCGCGACCCAGCTCGCCGCGCTGCGCCACAATGTCGCGGAATTCGGCGTTCCCTATATCGACGCGCTCGCGCCCGCGCAGGGCATCGTCCATGTCGTCGGCCCCGAACAGGGCTTCACCCTGCCCGGTACGACGGTGGTGTGCGGCGACAGCCACACCTCGGCGCACGGCGCGCTCGGCGCTTTGGCGTTCGGGATCGGCACCAGCGAGGTCGAGCATGTCCTCGCCACCCAGACGCTGCTGCTATCGCAATCCAAGACGATGGAAGTCCGCGTCGACGGCACGCTCGGCTTCGGGGTCAGCCCGAAGGACGTGATCCTCGCGATCATCGGGCGGATCGGCGCGGCCGGCGGCACCGGCTATGTCATCGAATATACCGGCGATGTGATCCGCGCGATGTCGCTCGAAGGGCGGCTGACCGTCGCCAACATGTCGATCGAGGGCGGCGCGCGCGCCGGGATGATCGCGCCCGACGATACGACCTTCGCCTATCTCAAGGGCCGCGCGATGGCGCCGACCGGCGCCGATTGGGACAAAGCGGTCGATTGGTGGCGCTCGCTCGCCACCGACGCCGGGGCGGTGTATGACAAAAGCGTCGTGCTCGCCGCGAGCGATATCGCGCCGGGCCTCACCTGGGGCACCAGCCCGGAGGATGTCGTGCCGATCACCGGCGTCGTTCCCGATCCCGAAAGCTTCGCCGATCCGTCCAAACAGGCGGCGGCGCGCAAGTCGCTCGACTATATGGGGCTCGCCCCGGGGACGCGGATGCAGGACGTCGCGATCCAGCATGTCTTCATCGGCAGCTGCACCAACAGCCGGATCGAGGATCTGCGCGCGGCGGCAGCGGTGGCCGACGGGCGGCACGTCGCAAACGGGGTGCGCGCGATGGTCGTCCCCGGCTCGGGGCTGGTCAAGCAGCAGGCCGAGGCCGAGGGGCTCGACCGGATCTTCACCGCGGCGGGGTTCGAATGGCGCGAGCCGGGCTGCTCGATGTGCCTCGCGATGAACCCGGACAAGGTGCCGGCGGGCGAGCGCTGCGCGTCGACCAGCAACCGCAATTTCGTCGGGCGGCAGGGGCCGGGTGCGCGCACCCACCTCGTCTCGCCCGCAATGGCGGCGGCGGCGGCGGTGAGCGGGCGGCTGACCGACGTGCGCGAGTTGATCGGTTGAGAGAGGGGAGGGCGCGATGAAGAACGTGCTGGTGTTGCTGGTCGTCGGATCGCTGCTGAGCGGGGTCGCCGCTTATGCCGCGATCGCCAAGACCGCCGGGGCGACCAAGGAAAAGACGGCGACGCGTTGAATTCACGGCACCGGCCCGCTCCCGTACCCGACCTCCCACTCGGTTTATCCTTGATGGAAGGTCGGGTGGGGAGCGGGCCGGCGCCGCCGAACAAGAACGCGCACGCGTAGTGGAGTGATGTAATGGAAGCCGTGACGAGCGTTTCCGGCCGCGCCTATCCGTGGGGCCAGAAGAACGTCGATACCGATGTGATCATCCCGGCGCATTGGCTCAAGACGATCACCCGCGCCGGGCTGGGTCGCGGCGCGTTCGAAACGGTGCGCGCGGTGCCGGGCAATGTGTTCGACGACCCCGCTTATGCCGGCGCGCCGATCCTGATCGCGGGGGACAATTTCGGCTGCGGGTCGAGCCGCGAGCATGCCGCCTGGGCGCTCAACGACCTGGGGATCAAGGCGGTGATCGCGCCGAGCTTCTCCGACATCTTCTCGGGCAATGCGTTCAAGAACGGCATCGTCACCGTCGTGCTGCCGCAGGAGGCGATCGACCGGCTGATCGAGGTCGCCAAGACCGATCCGATCTCGGTCGATCTCGAACATATGACGGTGACCACGCCGTTCCAGGACCGGTTCGAATTCTCGCTCGACCCGTTCCGCCGCGAATGCCTGATGCACGGGCTCGACGAGATCGGGCTGACGCTGGAGCGCGACGAAGCGATCACGCGCTACGAGGCCGAGATCGACGGCGCGCGTCCGTGGGTGAGCCAGCGGGCGGCGTAAGTGAAAACTCCCCTCCCCTTCAGGGGAGGGGCGGGGGGTGGGGCGATGTCTCACCGAGACCGTCCGCCCATAACTCCCGACTCCCCCACCCCAAACCCCTCCCCTGAAGGGGAGGGGCTTTAAAGGGTCTGGACGCGCCGCGCCGCGCGCTGCAAGACGATACCGTTAATTCGAAAAAGAGCGAAGGAGCGGACATGCGCGCATTGCTGTCGACCGCGATCGGCGGACCCGAAACCCTGACAATCGGCGAATTGCCCGAACCGACGCCTAAGCCGGGCGAGGTGGTGGTCGCGGTGAAGGCGTGCGCGGTCAACTATCCCGACGTGCTGGTGATCGAGGACAAATATCAGTTCAAGCCGCCGCGGCCGTTCGCGCCGGGCGGCGAGGCATCGGGGGTGGTGATCAGCGTCGGCGAGGGCGTCTCGGCGTTCAAGCCCGGCGATCGCGTGATGGGCAATAGCGGGATGGGCGCGATGGCCGAGCGCGTCGCGTTCCGCGAAGCCGCGCTCTATCCGCTCCCGGCCGAGCGCAGCTTCGAGGAAGGCGCCTCGATGCTGCTCACCTACGGAACGACGATCCACGCTTTGGTCGATCGCGGGCATATCAAGGCGGGCGATTCGCTGCTGGTGCTCGGCGCCGCGGGCGGTGTCGGGCTCGCCGCGGTCGAGCTGGGCAAGGCGCTCGGCGCGCGGGTGGTCGGTGCGGTCTCCTCGGAGGAAAAGGCGCAAGCGGTGCGCGACGCCGGGGCGGACGACGTGCTGATCTATGGCCGCGGGCCGTTTTCCAAGGAGGAATCGAAGGCGCTGGCGGATGCGTTCAAGGCCAAGGCGGGGCCGGACGGCTTCAACCTCGTCTATGACGCGGTCGGCGGCGATTATGCCGAGCCCGCGCTGCGCTCGATCGCATGGGAGGGACGCTATCTGGTGATCGGCTTCCCGGCGGGCATCCCGCGGCTGCCGCTCAACCTGACTTTGCTCAAGAGCTGCGACGTGTGCGGGGTGTTCTGGGGGGCCTTCGCCGCGCGCGACCCGCAGGCCAACCGCGCCAATATCGCGCGGCTGTTCGAGCTATGGGCGGCGGGCAAGATCGCGCCCAAGGTGACCGGGGTGTTCCCGCTCGAACAGGGCGGCGAGGCGATCGCCCGGCTCGGCCGGCGCGACGCGATCGGCAAGCTCGTGGTGCGGGTGGCGGAATAGCCGTGACCCGCTGCTCCCCTCCCTGGTGAAGGGAGGGGCTGGGGGTGGGTGGGTATGAGAGGCACCGATCCGCTTCCTCGCAGGCCAACCCAACCCCGACCCCCCTCTTGTTCAAGGGAGGGGAGAAAGAGGGGCTACGCGCCGATAACCCCCCGTTGCGCGGGAGGCGCGCGCTCTCTATCTCCATCCGGAGTTAGATTGGGAGCAGACATGACCACGTTCGACGATCGCGAGCGCGCTTTCGAGACCAAGTTCGCGCGGGATGAGGAACTGGCGTTCCGCATCGTCGCGCGCCGCAACCGTCTGCTCGGGCAATGGGCGGCGGAGCTGATGAAGCTCACCCCCGCCGAGGCCGATGCCTATGCCAAGACGGTGGTCCACGCCGATCTCGAAGAGGCGGGCGACGACGATGTGGTGCGCAAGGTGCTCGGCGATCTCACCTCGGCCGGGGTCGAGGCCGACGAGGCCGCGGTGCGCCGCGCGCTCGACGAGCAGACCGTCGAGGCGCGCCGCCAGCTGATGGAAGCGCAATAACATGCCGATGGCGGCCGACGATATCGCCGCGCTGATCCGTGAAGGCATTCCCGATGCGGCGGTGGAGATCACCGATCTCGCGGGCGACGGCGATCATTATGCCGCGCGCGTTACCAGCGCCTCGTTCGCGGGGATGACGCGGGTCAAGCAGCATCAGGCGGTCTATGCCGCGCTCGGCGGGCGGATGGGCGGCGTGCTCCACGCCTTGCAGCTTACCACTGCCGTTCCGAAATAACGGCTTACAGATAGTTTGAGGAACCGGCGATGACCGAAGATGTCCAGGCCCGCATCGATGCGGTGGTGAAGAACAATCCCGTCGTGCTGTTCATGAAGGGCAGCCCGTTGTTCCCGCAATGCGGCTTTTCGAGCCGCGCGGTGGCGATCCTCCAGCATCTGGGCGTCGCGTTCGAAAGCGTCGACGTGCTGCAGGATCAGGGCGTGCGCCAGGGGATCAAGGCCTATTCGGACTGGCCGACGATCCCGCAGCTCTATGTCGGCGGCGAATTCGTCGGCGGATCGGACATCATGATGGAGATGTACGAATCCGGCGAACTGGCCGAGCTGGTCCAGGGCTATGCCAAGGCCGAATAACGGGTGAGGGCGGGGCGTCGCGAACGACGCACCCGCCCTGCTGAAGCGTGACTTACGCTTGGTGTACGATACGCGATGCAGCGCGCGTGCCAGCCGGGCCGACCGGCGGCAAACCTAGCGATACGCTGGTTAACGATGCTTTATCATGAGCGTCGGGTGTAAAATATTCCGACAGAATTCGTTATTCCCGCGAAGGCGGGAATCCATTCTGGCTGACCTCGCGAGTCTCTCCGCGACCTGTGCGAATGGATTCCCGCCTTTGCGGGAATGACGTGAATCCTGATCTTGACCACGGCTGTAATCGGTGCAATTACAGCCGTAGTCATTAGAAGAGGATGTCGAGTCGTGGCGGAACGGATCAGCGATGCCGAACATGCCGTGATGGAGGTGTTGTGGGATGAATCCCCGCTCACCGCGCAGGAGGTGGCCGAGCGTGTCGGCCCCGATCGCGGGTGGAGCGTCAACACCGTCAAGACCTTGCTCGGCCGGCTGCTCGCCAAGAGCGCGGTCGCGCATGAGGAGGACGGCCGGCGCTATCTCTACCGTCCGGCGGTGCAGCGCGGCGATTACGTCTCGGGCGAATCGCGGCGGCTGATCGATCGGCTGTTCGGCGGCAAGCTCACCCCGCTCGTCGCGCATCTCGCCGAGCGCGACCAATTGTCGGCGCAGGATATCGCCGAGATCGAAGCGCTGCTGAAGGCGCTCAAACAATGATCGCCTGGGCGGTGGAGGCGTTGCTCGCCTCGGCCCTGCTGATCGCCCTCGTGCTGGCGATCCGCATCCCCGTGCGCCGCGCGTTCGGCGCGCCCGTCGCTTATGCCCTGTGGCTGCTGCCCGTGCTGCGGCTGCTCCTGCCGCCGTTGCCGACGACGTTGCGCGACGGCGTGGTGCCGCCGCTCGCCGCGCCGCTCCACGATATGGGGCGCGAGATGTCGGTGATGATCCTGCCGGCGACGGATACGCCCGCGGCGGCGACGCATTCGCTGGCGGCGCTGCTCGGCGCGGGGTTCGTGCTGTTGTGGGGCGTCGGGGCGCTTGCGGTGATCGGCTGGCAGTTCGTCACCTATCGGCGCTTCCGCCGCCGGCTGCTTGCCGCCGCGACCCCGCTCGACCGGATCGACGGGGTGACGATCGTCGCGAGCCCCGCCGCCGCCGGGCCGCTCGCCTTCGGGGTGACGCGGCGCTTCGTCGCCTTTCCGCGCGATTTCGCCGGGCGCTACGATGCGGGCGAACGCGAACTCGCGCTGGCGCACGAGCTCGGGCATCACGCGCGCGGCGATCTGATCGCCAATTGGGTCGCGCTGGCGGTGCTCGCGCTGCACTGGTTCAACCCGCTGGCATGGTTCGCCTTCCGCGCCTATCGCGCCGATCAGGAAATGGCCAATGACGCGCGCGTCCTCGCCGGGCGCAGCGCGAGCGAGCGCCACGCTTATGCCTGCGCGATCGTCAAGGCGGCGCACGGCGGGGCGATCGCCGCGGCGTGCCATCTTCATACGGTCGACGATCTCAAGGGGCGGCTGCGGATGCTCGCTACCCCCGCCACCCGCGCGCGGCTGCTCGCCGGGGGCGTCGGGGTGGTGGCATTGGGCGCCGCCGCGCTCGGGCTGACCGCGACCGGCACCGCCGCCGCGGAACAGATGCGCGCGCGGATGGAGCGCGCCACCGGGATCGATATCGACGCGATCAAGCCGAGCGCGCTGCTCCGCCCGCCGCCCCCGGTGACGCCCGAGGCGCAGCCGGCGCCCGCCGCCACCCCCGCGCCGGGCGAGCGTCGCAACCGCGTCGTCGTCCACAATGACGGCGAGACCCATGTCTATGAGGGCGCGGACGCCGACGCCTATCGCGCGGCGCATCCCGTGCCGGTGCCTCCCGTCCCGCCGGTGCCGCCGGCGCCGCATGTCGAGGTGATCGCCCCGGTGCCGCCGGTACCGCCTGTGCCGCCGATGCATTTCGACCGCGAGGCGGCGCGTGCCGATCGCGAAGCCGCACGCGCCGAGCGCGCGGCGGCGCGGGCGATGCGCGCGGCGCCGGTCGTCTCGTCGCAGAATTGCGGCGAGGGCAGCGAGATGACGATGCACGCCGCCGTCGACGGGCGGAACGTCACCGTGATCTGCCGCGATCGTATCGCGCATGCCGGCGACGCGGCGCGGCAGGCGGCGAGGATCGACGCCGCCGAGGCCCGGCGCAACGCGCTGCGCAGCGCGATCGCCGGTCTGCGTGCGTCCCGCGCGTCGCTCGCGGCGAATGCCTCGATGCCCGAGGAAGGGCGGCGCGCGGCGATCGCCAGCATCGATCGCAGCATCGCGCGGATGGAGCATAATATCCCCGACCCGGATCAGTGATCGTAAAGCCCCTCCCCTTCAGGGGAGGGGTTGGGGTGGGGGAGTCACGGGGGAGAGGTCTCGGTGAGATCCCTGCCCCTCCCCCGTCCCCTCCCCCGAAGGGGAGAAGAGAGTTTCCCACCGCTTTCGCTTGCCTTCGCCGTCGCCAGTCGCCATCTCGCGGGGCATGGACGAGCCACCGACCGGCATCGCGATCGCGCTCGAACCGCTCGTAACGCGGGTTCTGGCGCCCAATCCGTCGCCCTATACCTTCACCGGCACGCAGACGCATATCGTCGGCACGCGCGATGTCGCGGTGATCGATCCCGGCCCGGCGGACGCGGCGCATCACGCCGCCTTGCTCGTCGCGATCGCCGGGCGGCCGGTGCGCGCGATCGTCATCACCCACCACCACCGCGATCATTCGCCCGCCGCGATCCGCCTCAAGGCGGAGACCGGGGCGCCGATCGTCGGCGCCGCCGCCTTCCGCCTCAGTGACGACGGGCCGCGCGCCGATGCGGCCTTCGATCCCGATTACGCCCCCGATCGCGTGCTCGCCGACGGCGAGCGTGTCGCGGGCGAGGGCTGGACGCTCGAGGCGCTCGCCACCCCGGGGCATACCTCCAACCATCTCTGTTTCGCGCTGCTCGAAAGCAAGGCGCTGTTTTCGGGCGATCATGTCATGGGCTGGTCGACCAGCGTGGTCTCCCCGCCGGACGGCGACATGACCGCTTATATGGCGAGCCTCGAAAAGCTGATCGGGCGCGACGACCGGGTCTATTATCCCGGCCACGGCGACGCGGTGGAAAATCCCCAGCGGCTGGTGCGCGGGATGCTCGGCCACCGCAAGCAGCGCGAGGGACAGATCCTGCGGCTGCTCGGCGAAGGGGTCGCGACGATCCCGGCGATGGTCGGAAAAATGTATGTCGGGCTCGATCCGCGGCTCGCGGGGGCGGCGGGGCAATCGGTGCTCGCGCATCTCGTCGATCTTGAGCGGCGCGGGCTGGCGATAGCGGAAGGCGCGGCATGGCGGCGCGGCGCGTAAGGCCGTTCATCGTCGATTTCGTCGGCGCGCTGGCGATCCTCATATTGCTGGCGGGGGGCGGCTGGTGGCTGGCGCAGCGCTATGTCGCCGCGCGGCTCACCCCCGATCCGACGACGATCGCCAATGCCAGCCTGTCGGGACTGCGCGAGCAGAATCGGCTGTCGGCCTTCGCCGCGCGGTTCGTCGCGGTGGTCACCTCGAAACAGTCGCAATTCGGGCTGAGCGCCGAGCGCACGACGATCATGCCGGGGATGGTGCGCTACGAAGTCGATCTCGGCCGGCTTTCGGCGCGCGACGTGGCGTGGGATGCCGCGACCAAGACGCTGTCGGTGCGGCTGCCCGCGGTCGAGGTCACCCCGCCGGCGATCGATCTCGACGCGATCCGAAGCTATGGCTCGGGCGGGGTATTGATGACGCTGACCGACGCGCGCGAGACGCTCGACGCCGCCAACCGCACCGCGGGGCAGAGCGAATTGCTCCGCCAGGCACGCGCCGCGCCGATGATGACGTTGGCGAAGGACGCGACGCGCCGCGCGGTCGAGCGCAGCTTCGCGATGCCGCTCAAGGCCGCGGGGATCGACGCGACCGTCACGGTGCGCTTCGCCGACGATCCGGTGCGCAACGACCAGCGCTGGGATGTCAGCCGCAGCATCGAGGAAGTGCTCGGCAACGCGAAGTGAGCGCGGTGCATCGTGCGTCCAATCGGGAGTACCTCCCCCGTTCGCCCTGAGCCTGTCGAAGGGCGTCCTGCCGCCCGAGAGTTGGGGACGCCCTTCGACAAGCTCAGGGCGAACTGATCATATGATATCCCGGCCCTCATGCCGGACTTGATCCGGCATCCAGAGTGACGGGCGACGGCGCTTTGTGGCTCTGGATGCTGACTTTCGTCAGCATGACGAATACTGCTCCCTTGATCGCAAGCCGCGGGCGGTCCATCTGACCGGGCATGGAGCAACCCACCAATTTGCGCGGCCTTGATCTGCGCGCCGAGATCGACCGCCTCCGCAAGGAGCGCAACGCCGTCATCCTCGCGCATTATTATCAGAAGCCCGAGATCCAGGATCTGGCCGATTTCGTCGGCGACAGCCTCGATCTCAGCCGCAAGGCGCAGGCGACCGATGCCGATGTCATCGCCTTTTGCGGGGTGCGCTTCATGGCCGAGACCGCGAAGATCCTCTCGCCCGAGAAGATCGTCGTGCTCCCCGATATGGATGCCGGGTGCAGCCTCGAGGATTCGTGCCCGCCCGAACAGTTCGCGGCGTTCCGCGCGCAGCATCCCGATGCGATCGCGCTGACCTATATCAATTGCTCGGCGGCGGTGAAGGCGCTGTCCGACGTGATCGTCACCTCCTCCTCGGCGGAGAAGATCCTCGCGCAGATCCCCAAGGATCAGAAGGTGATCTTCGGCCCCGATCGCAACCTCGGCGGCTATCTCGCGCGCAAGACCGGGCGCGACCTGATCCTGTGGCCCGGCGTGTGCATCGTCCACGAGGCGTTCAGCGAAACCGAATTGCTCAAGCTCAAGGCCGAGCATCCGACCGCGCCGATCGTCGCGCACCCCGAATGCCCGCCGGTGATCCTCGATCATGCCGATTATGTCGGGTCGACCAGCGGGATCCTCGATTATGCCAAGACGTTCGCCGGCGATACGCTGATCGTCGCGACCGAGCCGCACATCATCCACCAGATGGAAAAGGCGCTGCCGGGCAAGACCTTCATCGGCGCGCCGGGGGCGGACGGCAACTGCAACTGCAATATCTGCCCCTATATGGCGCTCAATACGATGGAAAAGCTCTACGTCGCGCTGCGCGACCTCGCGCCGCGGATCGAGATGGACGAGACCTTGCGGCTGCAGGCGAAGAAGAGCCTCGACGCGATGCTGTCGATGGCCAGCGGGACGGTCGGGCAGGGCGATCTGGGCCCGGCGCGGTAACTTTCCGCAGCGACCTGCCCTCTTGGCTCCCCTCCCTGGTGAAGGGAGGGGCTGGGGTGGGCGGGTGTGAGACGGTTGCGCCGTTATCCCCACGGGCCAACCCACCCCCGACCCCCTCGCTTGTTCAAGGGAGGGGAGCAGGAAGAAGATTAGGGGAGGGGCTTTGTAAGTGGCGTTACGCCACTAGTTCCAACAGCCCTTCGAACAGCCGCCGGCCCTCGTCGCCGCCGTGCGCGGCTTCGATGCGGCGTTCGGGGTGCGGCATCATGCCGAGCACATTGCCGGCGTCGTTGAGCACGCCCGCGATGTTGCGCGCGCTGCCGTTGACGTTCTCGGCATAGCGGAACGCCACGCGGCCTTCGCCCTCGATGCGGTCGAGCGTCGCGGCGTCGGCGAAATAATTGCCGTCGTGATGCGCCACCGGGATCAGGATGCGCTCGCCCGCGGCATAGCGGCTGGTGAAGGCGGTCTGCGCATTCTCCACCGTCAGCGCGACGTTGCGGCACACGAAGTTGAGCCCCGCATTGCGCATCAGCGCGCCGGGGAGCAGCCCCGCCTCGGTCAGCACCTGGAAGCCGTTGCAGATGCCGAGCACCGGCAGGCCCTTCGCGGCGGCGTCGGACACCGCGCGCATGATCGGCGAGCGGGCGGCCATCGCGCCGGAGCGGAGGTAATCGCCGTAGGAAAAGCCGCCGGGTAAAGCGACGAGCCCGGTGCCCTCGGGCAATTCGCTCTCGCGATGCCATACCATTGCCGGCTTGCGCCCGGTCACCGCTTCCAGCGCCACCGCGATATCGCGGTCGCAATTCGATCCCGGAAAGACGATGACCGCGGTTTTCATTTCGCCGGCTCCAGTCGTTCGATGCGATAATTCTCGATCACGGTATTGGCGAGCAGCTGGCGGCACATCGCGTCGATCGCCGAGTCGTCGGTCGAATCGGCGACCTCGAGCTCGATCAATTTGCCGACGCGAGCGCTCTCGATGCCTGAAAAGCCGAGGCCGGCGAGCGCGTGTTCGATCGCCTTGCCCTGCGGATCGAGCACACCGGGCTTGAGCGTCACATAGATGCGGAGCTTCATGCGCGCGCCTATGCCGGAGCGCGCGCCGCGCCGCAACCTTTGCTGCACGATGCGACGGATTCTGTCGGACGTCGGGTGAGCCGATCGCGCTGCCGCACTTTCGCCGATTGTTGGCGATAGCACCGCCCCTGTCACCACGCGTAACGGGAGTCCACATGCGCTACGCCGAAATCATCACCGCCGGGCTGCTTATGGTCACGGCGCTGCCCGCCGCGGCGCAGTCGTTCAGCGGCTCGGTCGAGGCCGAGACCGACGAGCGCCGTCGCGGACTGAGCTGGAGCGAGGGCAAGGCCGCGATCGCGGCATCGGCAACGGTCGGGCTGCCCGCCGGGTTCGATATCGGCGCGCGCGTCACCACCTTGCGCGACAGCCCGCGCGCGGGCGGTGCCGATGCGGTGATCGACGGGACCCTGGGGTATAGCGCCGATCTCGGCGGCGGGGTGCGCGGCGAGGCGTTCGCGGTCGCGCATCTCTTCACCGGCGCGCGCGGGGGAATGAATTATATCGAGGGCGGCGCGGGGCTGAGCTATCAGCTCGGGCCGGCGCAGATCGGCGCCGACCTGCGCTACGCCCCGTCGCAAAGCGCGATCGGCGGCGACAATCTCTATCTCGGCGCGCATGCCAATGTCGGCATCCCCGCGACGCCGTTCACGCTCACCGCGAGCATCGGGCGCTCGTCCGGCTCGGTCGACGACGCGTTGCGCGCGGCGCGGCTGCGCCCGGCGGGGACCTATAGCGACTGGCTGGTCGGGGTGCGCCATATCACCGGGCCGCTGACGCTGGGGCTCGATTATTCGGGGACCAATATCGATCGCGCGGATATCGTCGCCTCGCCTTATGCCGATCCGCGCAACAGCGGCGACCGGCTGACCGCGCGGGCGAGCTTTTCGTTTTAACACCGCTGTGTCCCCGCGAAGGCGGGGACCCAGACTGGGCTCCCGCCTTCGCGGGAGCACAAGGGGCTGAAACGCAAACGGCGCGACAAAAGCCGCGCCGTCGCTAGTCGTCGTGGACAGGACGGCCGTGGTGCGGCCGGCCGTTATCCTCAGCCGCTGTAGTACATATCATATTCGACCGGGCTCGGGGTCATCTCCCAGCGCGCGACTTCCTCGTACTTCAGCTCGATATAGGCCTCGATCTGATCCTTCGAGAACACGTCGCCCTTGAGCAGGAAGTCGTGGTCCGCCGAAAGCTGCTCGAGCGCTTCGCGCAGCGAGGCGCAGACGGTCGGGACGTTGGCCAGCTCCGCCGGCGGCAGGTCGTAGAGGTTCTTGTCCATCGCCTCGCCGGGGTGGATCTTGTTCTGGATCCCGTCGAGCCCCGCCATCAGCAGCGCGGCATAAGCGAGATAGGGGTTGGCGAGCGCATCGGGGAAGCGGATCTCGACGCGCTTCGACTTGGCGCCGGTGCCGTAAGGAATGCGGCACGAGGCCGAGCGGTTGCGGCTCGAATAAGCCAGCAGCACCGGCGCTTCGTAACCCGGCACCAGCCGCTTGTAGCTGTTGGTCGACGGGTTGGTGAAGGCGTTGATCGCCTTGGCATGCTTGATGATGCCGCCGATGAAATAGAGGCACATGTCGGACAGGCCGGCATAGCCGTTGCCCGCGAAAAGCGGATTCTTGCCCTGCCAGATCGAGAAATGGGTGTGCATCCCCGAGCCGTTATCTTCCTTGATCGGCTTGGGCATGAAGGTCGCGGTCTTGCCATAGGCATGGGCGACCTGGTGCACGACATATTTGTAGATCTGCATCCGGTCCGCCGTGGTGGTCAGCGTGCCGAAGGTCAGGCCCAGCTCGTGCTGCGCGGCGGCGACTTCGTGGTGGTGCTTGTCGCACGGCAGCCCCATCTCGATCATCGTCGAGACCATCTCGCCGCGGATGTCGACCGCCGAATCGACCGGCGCGACGGGGAAATAGCCGCCCTTGGCGCGCGGCCGGTGGGCGAGGTTGCCGCCCTCATATTCGCGGCCCGAATTACCCGGCAGCTCGATATCGTCGATCTTGTAGTAGCTCGACGAATAGCTGTTCTCGAAGCGGACGTCGTCGAACATGAAGAATTCGGCCTCGGGGCCGACATAGACGGTGTCGCCGATCCCGGTGGCCTTCACATAGGCCTCGGCGCGCTTCGCGGTGGAGCGCGGATCGCGGGCGTAGAGCTCGCCGGTCGACGGCTCGACGATGTCGCAGATCAGGATCAGCATCGGGGTGGCCGAGAAGGGATCGGTGTAGACCGCATCCAGATCGGGCTTGAGGATCATGTCGGATTCGTTGATCGCCTTCCACCCGGCGATCGACGAGCCGTCGAACATCAGGCCGTCGGTCAGCTCATCCTCGCCCAGGATGCTGGCGACCATCGTCAGATGCTGCCACTTGCCCTTGGGATCGGTGAAGCGGAGGTCGATCCATTCGATCTCCTCGTCCTTGATGCGCTTCAGAACGTCGCTGGCCGTCGCTGCCATGATAATAAGCCCTTCGCTCTTGATAGCCGCCGGGCGGTGCCGCCGGCGGGAGTGGTTTCACATAAGTCGATGACGTCTCAGATCGCGTCGTCGTCGCGTTCTCCGGTGCGGATGCGCAATGCGGTTTCAACGGGGATGACGAAGATCTTGCCGTCGCCGATCCGGCCGGTCTGCGCCGCCTGCGCCACCGCCTCGACGACGCGCTCGACCAGCCCGTCCTCGACGACGACCTCCAGCTTCACCTTGGGCAGGAAGTCGACGACATATTCGGCGCCGCGATACAATTCGGTGTGGCCCTTCTGCCGTCCGAACCCTTTTGCCTCGGTGACGGTGATCCCGGACACGCCGACTTCGTGCAGCGCTTCCTTCACCTCATCGAGCTTGAACGGCTTGATGATCGCCTCGATCTTCTTCACGCGAAACTACCCGCCCCCAGTTGAACTCACACCGTATGCGTACGGCTTGCATCGACCGTGCCAGTCGGGCGCACGAAGGGCAAGGCGGCGACTCGCGCGCGGGCCAGCATAATTGCTGCCCGTTTATCGGGCATCGTGGGGTTGCGTGCCGGATTTGGAGGCAGTCGCCGCTCCCTCTCCCCTCCCCGTTGAAGGGAGGGGAGAGGGAGGCGCGCGCTTATTTCCCCGAGCCGAGGTTCTTCTGCGCCCAATGCGCCTCGTCGATCACATAGAGCCGGATGAGCTGCGCCTGATCGGGGGTCAGCACCTTGGCGAAGCTGACCATCCCCTGATCCTTGAGCGCGCCGTCGATCACGATCGACTTCCACGCATCCGCGCTGCCGAGCGCGCCCGAGCGTTGCAGATTGGGCGTCACCCCGCCGCCGCCGCCCGCCGAGGCGCCGTGGCATACCTGGCAGAAGCGCGCGAACAGCGCGCGGCCCTGCGCCACCTGTTCGGGTGTGGCCGCGTTCGCCGGCAAGGTCACCGGGCTGTTGTCGGGCGGGGTGGTCGCGGGGAGCTCGGTTTTGCCGCCGAGCTTGAACACGATCAGCCGCGGATGATTGGGCACCTCCGCCCCCTTGCCATAGGCATAGCCGAGCGACAGCGGCAGCGCGCCGCCGCGCCCGGTGAGGATCGCGACATATTGCGTGCCGCCGACCATATAGGTCGCTGCACCGGCCATCACCCCGGTGCCGACCGGAAAGCTCAGCAATTGCTTGCCGCTATCGGCGGCATAAGCGCGGAACTCGCCCAATGACGTGCCCTGGAAGACGAGATTGCCCGCGGTGGTCATCGTCCCGCCGTTCCACGGCGTCGGATATTTGACCGTCCATTTCGGCTTGTTCGCCACCGGGTCCCACGCGACGAGCAGCCCGGTCGCCCCGGCGGTCGCCGCCTTGATCGTCTTGGCGTCGCGCGGATACATCAGCGCGTCCATATTCTCGCCGACGTTGAACCCGATCGGCTTGGTCTGATCGAGCGGCGCATTCCCCGCCATATAGCCCGCCGCGACGATCTGCGCCGGGATATAGGCAAGCCCCGCCTTGGGGTTGAAGCTCATCGGCTGCCAGTTGTGCGCCGCGATCGCCGAGGGCAAAGCGATGAACGGCTTGCCCGTCTTGTAGAAGCGCGCCGCGGGATTCTCGATCGGCCGCCCGGTCTTCATGTCGTAACCGGTCGCCCAATTGACCCCCGGGATATACTGGCCGGCGCTGATCAATTTGCCGTCTGTGCGGTCGATCACGTAAAAGAAGCCGTTCTTCGGCGCCTGCATCAGCACCTTGCGGTCCTTGCCGTCGATCTTGAGCGTCGCGAGGTTGATCGGCTGGGTCGCGGTGAAATCCCAGCTTTCCGCCGGCGTCTCCTGATAATGCCACAGATATTCGCCGGTCTCGGGCTTCAAGGCGACGATCGAGGAGAGGAACAGATTGTCGCCCTGTCCCTCCGAGCGGAGGCCGTGGTTCCAGGGTGAGCCGTTGCCGACGCCGAGATAGAGCTGGTCGAGCTCGGCATCGTAGACGATCGAATCCCACACGGTGCCGCCGCCGCCGGATTGCTTCCACTGGCCGTTGGCGGACCAGGTCGGCGCGGCCTTCTGCATCGCCGCGTCGGAGGCTTCGCCGTCCTTGGCGCCCGCAGGGTTGGGGACGGTGTAGAAGCGCCACTTCTTCGCGCCGGTCGCTGCGTCATAGGCGGTGACATAGCCGCGCACGCCGAATTCGGCGCCGCCGTTGCCGATCAGCACCATATCCTTCACCACGCGCGGCGCGCCGGTGATCGTATAAGGCTTCGACGTGTCGGTGGTCTGGACCGACCAATCCGCCGCGCCGGTCTTGGCGTCGAGCGCGATCAGCCGCCCGTCGAGCGTGCCGAGATAGAGCCGCCCCTTCCACGCCGCGACGCCGCGGTTGACGACGTCGCAACACGCCTGGACGCCCTTTTGCGGATCGACCTTGGGGTCATAGGTCCACAATTGCTTCCCGGTCACCGCATCATAGGCATAGACCTTGGACCACGGCCCGGTGACGAACAATTTGCCGTCGATGATGATCGGGGTGGCTTCCTGCCCGCGCGCATCGGGCATGTCGGCATACCAGGCGACCCCGAGCTGGCCGACATTGCTGTCGTTGATCTGGGTCAGCGGGGAGAAGCGCTGTTCCTTATAGTTGAACCCGGTCATCGCCCAGTCGCTGCCGTCGCCGCCGGTGGTGAGCAGCGCGCCGTCGACCTTGCCGACCCCCGAGGTGTCGCCGCCCGTCGCCTGCTGCTTGATGCCGCCGCACGACGCCAGCAGCATCGCCGTCAGCGCCAGCGCGAATCCCTTCCGCATATGCCCCTCCTACGCTTTTCGCGTGATGGTGGCGCAGGATTGAAAGGAAGGGAAGGGGGTAAGTCGTCTTGCTTAAAGGCACGCTTTAGAAAGCCGGGTACGGATGCGCCGCCCGGTCGCGCAGAGCCATTGTCAGCGTCTTGAAAGCGCGGCAGCATTCGCCGATGCCCGGCGCCGGCCTGTCCACGATCCTGCCCGACGACCGCGCACGGCGGCGGTGGGGCTGGGGCACGATCGCCGCGCTGGTGCTGCTCGGCGTGCCGTCATTGTGGTTCGCGATGGCCTATGGCGGGTTGCCGCGATTGTGGAGCCGCCACGAGCATAAATTGATCGGCAAGCGCGACGAGCTCGTTTCCTATACCGCGCAGGACATTCCGGGCGATCCGATCAATCTGCGGCTGATCGGCGAGCGCGCGGCGATCGACTGCGCGTTCCGTCGCGCGGGCTGGTCGGGGAGCGATCCGGTCGATTTCCGTTCGGCGCTCGGCATCGCGGCGAGCGTGGTCTTCGCGCGGCCCTATCCGACGGCGCCGGTCAGCCCGCTCTATGTCGCCGATCGGATGCAGGAATTCGCATTCCAGCGCGACGCCGGGCGCAGCGCCGACAAGCGCCACCATATCCGCTTCTGGCAGATCGGCCCGCGCGACTGGCTGGCGGCGGCGACCTTCGACCGCGGGGTCGGGCTGAGCCTGTTCACGCTGCAGGTGACGCATCATATCGGGCGCGACGTCGATGCCGAGCGCAATGCCGCGGGGGCGCTGCTCCAGGCGAGCGGCGCACAGCTGATCGGCGCGCAATCCTCGCGCATCGCCCCCGGCTGGCACCGCAACGGCGGCGGGGACCGATATCGCACCGATGGGATGATCCACGTCTATCGGCTGGGTGGGTGCCAGGGCAGCGTGGGCTAGGGCCGATCGCGACTGGACCCCGGCCTGCGCCGGGGTGGATCGGAGCATTATAGTGCCGTTGTGGTAGCGCCCTTGTGTCCCCGCGAAGGCGGGGACCCAGTCTGGGCTTCCGCCTTGGGTTCCCATCAAAGTAATACTTTGATGGGGGCCTTCGCGGGAGCACAAAGAAGCCGGCGCGACCGCCGGCGTTTTATGCGTAGGGCGGCCGGTCGAGCCCCTTGGGCGAGAGCGTGAAGATCTCGCACCCGTCCTCGGTGATCCCGATCGAATGTTCGAACTGCGCCGACAGCGAACGGTCGCGGGTCACCGCGGTCCAGCCGTCGTCGAGCAGCTTCACGTCGGGGCGGCCGATGTTGATCATCGGCTCGATCGTGAAGATCATCCCGGGCTTGAGCTCTGGCCCGGTGCCGGGGCGGCCGACGTGGATCACCTCGGGCGCGTCGTGGAACAGCCGGCCGAGCCCGTGGCCGCAGAAATCGCGCACCACGCCGTAGCGATGCGTCTCGGCATAACGCTGGATCGCATTGGCGACGTCGCCGAGATGATTGCCCGGCTTGGCCTGCTCGATCCCGAGCATCAGGCATTCATAGGTCACGTCGACCAGCCGCTTGGCCTTCAGCGGCACGTCGCCGATCAGATACATGCGGCTCGAATCGCCGTGCCAGCCGTCGAGGATCGGGGTCACGTCGACATTGACGATATCGCCTGATTTCAAAACCTTGTCGCTGGGAATCCCGTGGCAGACGACATGATTGATCGAGATGCACGAGCTGTGCGTATAGCCGCGATAGCCGAGCGTCGCGGGCACGCCGCCATTGGCGAGGATGAAATCGTGGATCAGCCGGTCGATCTCCGCGGTCGACACCCCGGGCACCATGTGCGGCACGACCATGTCGAGCGTCTCGGCGGCGAGCTTGCCCGCGCGGCGCATCCCTTCGAAGGCGTCGGGGCCGTGCAGCTTGATCGCGCCGTTGCGCCCGAGCGGCGCATCGCTGGTTACAGTCACATATTCGGTCATGCCGAATGATATAGCGTGGCGAAGCGCGATTGGCGAGGCTATGCGGGAGGCGCATGGTAGAGGAACGCATCTGGACCGCCGCGCTCGTCGTCATCGGCGACGAGATTCTTTCCGGGCGCACGCAGGACAAGAATGTCGCGCAGATCGCGCAATGGCTCAACGTCCAGGGCATCCGGCTGGCCGAGGTGCGCATCGTCGCCGATCGGCAGGAGGCGATCGTCGAGGCGGTCAACGCCCTGCGGGTGCGCAACGATTATCTCTTCACCACCGGCGGGATCGGCCCGACGCATGACGATATCACCGTCGACGCGATCGCCGCGGCCTTGGGGGTCGGGGTGGTGCACCACCCGGGCGCGGTGGCGGTGCTCGAACGTTATTATGCGACCCGCGGCGGCGCGACCGAGGCGCGGCTGCGGATGGCGCGGGTGCCCGAAGGCGCCGAACTGATCGAGAACCGCATGTCGGGCGCGCCCGGGATCCGCATCGGCAATCTGTTCATCATGGCCGGGGTGCCGCACATCACCGCGGGGATGCTCGACGCGTTGACCGGGACGCTCGAGGGCGGGCGCCCGGTGGTCAGCGGGACGATCGGCAGCTGGGCGCCGGAGAGCGAGATCGCCGATCTGCTCGCCGCCGCCGAGCGCGCGCATGAAGGGGTGGCGATCGGCAGCTATCCCTTCTTCCGCGAGGGGCGCACCGGGGCCAATTTCGTCATCCGCTCGCCCGATGCGGATCAGGTCGAGCGCTGCATGGCCGAACTTGCCGTGGCGCTGGCGGCGGCGGGGTATCCGACGGTGGCGGGCGGGATTTGAACCTGCTTCCTTCTGCTCCTTTCCCTTGAACAAGGGAGGGGAGTTAGGCGGGCGGAGGGGAGCTTAGCTCTCCTCCACGGTCAGCGCCTCGATCACGAACGCGGTCCGCGCCGCATTCCGCGCAAGCGCCGCGACCGCGATATCCGCGACGAGATGCCCGGCGAGCGGCAGATCGGCCTCCGCCAGCGTTTCCAGCCAGCGATCGAGCGCCGGTCCCGTCTCGCCTTCAACGGTGATCTCGTGGCGCTGCCCGGCGAAGGTCGCGCTCTGCCAGTCGGTCGCGCGGGCGGCGCCGATCGCGATCGACGCGCCGGCGCGCGACGCCGCCGCGGTCAGCGCGCGTTCGAGCAGCCGCGCCGCACCCGGCCCGCGCATCATTGCGCCCCCGCGATAAACGCCTCGACCCGCGCGGTCAGCGCCGGCCCCGGCACCCGCCCGAGCCGCATGTCGCCCACCAGCCGCGGATCGTTCGCGGCGCGGCGGCCGAAGGTCGTCGGCGGCATCCCGCTCTGGCGCAAAAAGCAATCGATCTTGGTCAACAGCGACATGGCGACTCGCCTCCCGATTCCCAAAGTGTTCGCTATTTGTTCTAACAGATTTTCCAACTTGTCCAGGAAATTTCCTGCGACTAGGATGCGGCATGGCTGAAGATCCCCGCGAGGCGCTGATGCGGCTGGCCGAGGCGCGCGGCGTGAGCCTTGCCGCGCTCTCCGCGATGCTCGGGCGCAATGTCGCCTATCTCCAGCAATTCGTCGGCCGCGGCTCGCCGCGCCGGCTGGCGGAGGACGACCGGCGCGCGCTCGCGACCTTCTTCGGCGTCGAGGAAGCGCTGCTCGGCGGCCCGGCGGGGGCCGGCGCGACGGTCGAGCTGCCGTGGCTGGCGGTCGAGGCGGCGGCGGGCGCGGGGGCGGACGTGGGGTCGGAGCGGCTGCTGCGCCCGCTAAGCTTCGCGGCGGAAACGCTGGCCGCGGCGGGGGTCGCGGCGCGACAGGCCTCGGTGATCACCGCGCGGGGCGAGTCGATGGCGCCGACCGTCCTCGACGGCGACCGGCTGGTGGTCGACCGCGGCGACCGGCGGGTCGGGCGCACCGGCGCGATCTTCGTGCTGCGCCGCGACGGCGACCTGCTGGTCAAGCGCGTGACGCGCGCGGGCGAGACGCTGACGATCGCCAGCGACAATCCCGGCTATGCGACGATCGCCGCGCCGGTGGCGGAGATTGCGGTGATCGGGCGGGTGAAGCTGCTGTTGCGGGGGATGTAAGACCTCATCGACCGTTGCTTCGATCCGAAGCGCAGGTGTGTTCCCAAAAGCCCGAATCTACATGCAGGTCAGACGGACTGGATGAAGCGAAGCAGTTCGGCTGCGGGTGGCGAAAACGCCAACGGCCCGATCGCGAGTTCCGTCACCAGAATCGTGCCCACGCCCCAGAAATAGGCCGGATGGATCCGCCCCCGCGCGATCAGATCGGCGGCCATCGCCACCACGCCGAACAGCAAGATCGCGCCGAACATGACAAGCGGCGCCGCCGCGCCGAAGGAGGCCATCGGCAGGAGACGCCCCAGCCCGGGGCCGAGAATCGAAATGGTTGCGCAGAGCATCAGCCGTTTATGCCACTGCCGCTTCCGGCGCATGACCAGACCCGCCGTGACCAAACCTCCGAAGGTGAGAATGCCGATGAGGTTCATCACCATGAACACGGTTGGAGGAAAAAACGGCGGAATCAGGCGATTTCGAATGGCGAAAAGCGTTGCCGCCACGCCCATCGCGACCATCGCCACGGCGAGACCCAGCCCGATCCAGCCGACTCGCCGGTGCAGTCGGACCGACCCTCGAGCGATCAATGCCGGTTGCGCGACGAACAGAAAGACCCACAAGGTGAAGATCGCACCATGAACGTGCAGCAGCATCGGCAGCGGGGGCGTGTCGATAAAATCCCCGGGCACGGTCTGTGAAAACCCCCCGACGAACACCGCGGCCATCGCCAGCGAAATCCACACGTAGAATGCTTGGCTGGTCTCCCCGGCGCGCATTGCGCGCCGCGCGGCGATCGTGGTCATCGCTTTCCTCCCCGGATAGGTGCGGGGGTAATGTAACCGATCGACCGACCGGCGTATTGTAGGGAGCCGTCATCAGGCAATTTGGTCGCCGGCCGCTCGCCGGGGGCCCCCCGTATGTCGATGGCGGGGCTTTCCCCTTACCCCCGCTCGCGCCACCACATCGCGACCGAGATCGCGACGGTCACCGTCAGCCCGATCAGCACCCCGATCGTCGGCTGGCCGGCGGCGAAGCCGAGGATCGCGCCGCCCAGCACGCCGGCGGCGATAAGGAAACCGCCCGCGGCGGAGGGTTTGGAAGGCTGGTCGGGCATCGCCGCGCGCCTTGCCACGGCTCGACGCGCGACGCCAGCGGGTTGCGCGCGACAATGCTTTGGAAACCTAATTCCCGAACCGCGTCTTAGGCACCTTGCCGCTATCGCCGCCCCTCCATGCCTTATCCTCCCTTTGTCGCCGGCCGCGCCGTGCTCGCCGATGCCGAAATGCTGATCCGTGGCTTTGGCGCCGGCGCCGAGGACGAGGCCGCGATGCGCGCCGACCGCAGCCGCGACGTCGGCAACCACCTCCATTTCTGCCACTGGCGGCAGATCGAGCGGCTGGTGGCGTGGCTCGCCGCCGATCGCGCGATCGGCACGATCCACTGATTGCCGTTCGTTCCTCGTCATGCCGGGTCAGACCCGGCACGACGATCGAAGGCTGGCGGCCGCCGTGCAGGCCGGATGTCAATTGATCGCAGAGCCGTTCGCAGCCCCATTTCGTTAACCGCCGCGTCACGCTATCACCGCCTGATGATCCGGCGAGGCGCCGCATTATTGGTCGCGATCCTCGCCGTGCCGCCCGCCGCGGCGCAGCAGCGATCCGCCGCGCCCGCGCCGCCGCCCGCGCCCGTCCCGCAGCAGCCCGCCCCGGCCGGCAGCGACATGCTCGATCCCAATGCGCCGCTAGCGCCGATGCCCGATATCGGGGTCGCCTGGCCCGATCTGTCGAAGCTGCCGCCGGAGAGCGAGGCCGGGCAGGCCGACGTCAATGCCGAAACGCGCTACCGTTATCGCATCGACGGGATCGATGCGGTGGCGAGCCCGCTGCTGCGCCAGCGCTTCGCCGAATTGTCGGTGCTCGACCAGCATGACGGCGAGCCCGCCAATGCCGCACAGCTCGATCGTCGCGCGCGCGAGGATTCGACCTTGCTCGTCACCTTGCTGCGCGCCGAGGGCTATTATGACGCACGGGTGCGCACCCGCGTCGAGACCGAGGCGGGCAAGCCGGTGGTGGTGCTCGCCGCCGATCCGGGGCAGCTCTATCGCCTGACCGGGGTGACGATCGACGGCGTCGCCGCCGCGGGCGACAAGGCGAAGGCGCTGACCGACGCCTTCGGGGTCAAGCCCAACGATCCGGTCAACGCCGATACGATCGCCGCGGGGCAGGCGCGGCTGGTCGATGAGGTCGGCAAACAGGGCTTCCCCTTCGCGACGATCGGCGAGCCCGCGGTGACGGTCGATCGCGCGGCGAAGGAGGCGGTGCTCGATCTGACGATCGATCCCGGCCGGGTGCGGCGCTTCGGCGAAATCCGCGTCAATGCCAACAATCATGTGTTCGACGCCAAGCATGTCCAGGAAATCGCGCGCTTCTCCCCCGGCAAGCCCTATTATGCGCCGGCGCTCGACGATCTGCGCCGCGCGCTGATCCAGACCGGGCTGGTCTCGAGCGCGACGGTCAAGCCGGTCGAGGGCGCGACCCCCGATACGGTGGACATCGACGTCGCGCTCCAGCCCGCGCCGCCGCGCACGATCGCGGGCGAACTGGGCTATGGCACCGGCGAAGGCGCGCGTGCCGAAGCGAGCTGGACGCATCGCAACTTCTTCCAGCCCGAAGGCGCGATCACCTTGCGCGGGGTGCTCGGCACGCAGGAGCAGCTCGCGCAATTCACCTTCCGCCGCAACAATTTCAAAGGGCGCGATCGTGTGCTGACCGCGCAGGTCGCGATCTCGCATACCGAGCGGCTGGCCTATACCGCGAATACCTTCTCGCTCTCCGGCTCGCTCGAGCGGCAGACCAATATCTTCTTCCAGAAGGCGTGGGTGTGGTCGCTCGGCGGCGAGCTGGTCAGTTCCGACGAGCGCGATGTGATCGCCTCGACCGGGCAGCCGCGGCGGCGGACCTATTATATCGCCGCGCTGCCGCTGTCGCTGACCTATGACGGGTCGGACGACCTGCTCAACCCGACCCGCGGGTTCCGCCTCGGCGGGCGGCTCAGCCCCGAATTGTCGCTGCTCGGCAAGGCCTTCGCTTATGCGCGGACCCAGATCGACGCCAGCGCCTATACCCCGCTCGGCGATCGCGTCGTGCTCGCCGGCCGGGTGCGGCTGGGGACGATCGTCGGCGCGCCGCGCGACGCGATCGCGCCGTCGCGGCGCTTCTATGCCGGGGGCGGCGCGTCGGTGCGCGGCTATGGCTATCAGGCGATCGGTCCGCGCGATCCCAATAACGATCCGATCGGCGGGCGCAGCCTGACCGAATTCTCGATCGAAACGCGCGTCAAGGTGTGGGGCAATTTCGGCGTGGTGCCGTTCTTCGACGGCGGCAATATCTATACTTCGCCGATGCCCAAATTCTCCGGGCTGCGCTACGGCGCCGGGCTGGGCGTGCGCTATTATTCCAATTTCGGCCCGATCCGCATCGATCTCGGCACCCCGATCAACCCGCAAAAGGGCGATTCGCGCCTCGCGGTCTATGTCTCGCTGGGGCAGGCGTTTTGAGGCGGGTGGCGAAATGGATCGCCGGGCTGGTTGCGGCGCTGGTGGCGATTTTCGCCGCGGCGGTGCTGATCGTCGATACCGATATCGGCCACCGCTGGGTTGCCGATCGCATCGCCGGGGTGCGCACCCCGAGCGGGCTGCGCTTCTCGGTCGGGCGGATCGACGGCTCGCTCTACACCCGCGCGACGCTGCGCGACGTGCGCGTCTATGATCTCGACGGCCTGGTCTTGTCGGCGCCGGTCGCGCGGCTCGATTGGGCGCCGCTGCGCTGGTTCGCCAACCGGCTCGACATCACTGCGCTCGACGTGCCCGTCGCGACCTTCGCCAAATGGCCGCGCACCCGGCCGAGCGCCAATGCCGGGCCGCTGTTGCCCGATTTCGATATCCATATCGGGCGGCTCGCGGTCGACCGGCTGATCGTCGACCGCCGCGTCACCGGGGTGCCGCGCTACGGGCGGATCCGCGGCAGGGCGGATATCCACGCCGGCCGCGCCTTGGTCGATCTGGCCGCGGTGGTGCAGGGCAGCGACGACCTGCGGCTGCGGATCGATGCGGAGCCCGATCGCGACCGTTTCGATATCGCGGTGCGCGCGCAGGGCGGCAAGGACGGGGTGCTGGCGCGGCTCGCCGGGGTGCGCAAGCCGCTGCGGCTCGAGGTCGGCGGCACGGGGAGCTGGACCCGCTGGGACGGGCGCGCGCTCGGCATCGCGGGCGACACGCGGGTGATCGATCTCGCGCTCGGCAACCGGCGCGGAAGCTATACGCTGAGCGGCGATCTGGTCCCCTCGGCGGTGACGGACGGCAAGCTCGCGCGGCTGACCGCACCGCGCGTCACGGTCAACGGTGCGGCGACGCTCGCCAACCGGCGGCTCGCCGGCAATCTCGATCTGCGCTCGGCGGCGCTCGCGGTCGAGACGACCGGGACGATCGATCTCGGCATCAGTTCGTTCCGCAACGTCCGAATCCGCGCGCGATTGCTCAAACCCGCCGCGCTCTTCCCCAATATGACCGGGCGCGATGTCGAGCTGCGTGCGGTGCTCGACGGCGCCTTCGCCACCGCCGCGTTCGACTATCGGCTCAGCGCGCCGCGCTTCGCCTTCGACGAGACCGGGTTCGAACAGGCGTGGGCAGCGGGCAAGGGGCGGCTCTCCAAATCGCCGATCGTCCTGCCGGTGCGCTTCACCGCGGCGCGCGTGACCGGGGTCGGCGATGTCGCGGGCGGTATCCTGCGCAACCTGACCGTCGATGGGGTGCTGCGCATTACCAGCCGGCTGATCACCGGCGACGATCTCCGCGTGAAATCGGATAAACTGACGGGGCGGGTCAATCTGACGCTCGATCTTTTGACCGGCGATTATCAGCTCGGCGTCAACGGCGCGCTCGGGCGCTATCTGATCCCCGGGCTGGGGGTGGTCGACGTCACCTCCACGTTGCGCGTCGTGCCGGGGCCGGGCGGGCACGGTACGCGCGTCGTCGGGCAAGGCGCCGCGCGGGTCGTGCGGCTCGACAACGCCTTTTTCCGCAGCCTCGCCGGGGGGCTGCCGCGGATCGCCACCGCGCTCGAACGGACCCCCGACGGGGTGATGCATTTCACCAACCTCGTCCTCACCGGGCCGGCGATCCGGCTGGTCGGCACCGGCTTGCGCCGCCGCGACGGCAGCTTCCATTTCGAGGGGCGCGCGCGGCAATCGACCTATGGCGCGCTGACGCTCAAGCTCGACGGGCAGATCGACCGCCCGACGATCGATCTGGTGCTCGCCGCGCCCAATGCGGCGATGGGGCTCGCCGATGTGCGCGCGCATCTCGCGCCGAGCAAACAGGGGTTCGCCTTCACCGCCGCGGGTGGGTCGCGGCTCGGGCCGTTCGAGGCGGCGGGGGATATCCTGCTGCCGTCGAACGGCAATGCGCAGATCGCCTTCGCGCATATCGACGTCAGCGGCACGCGCGCGACCGGCACGCTCGATATCGTCACCGGCGGGTTCGCCGGGCGGCTGGCGCTGGCCGGCGGGGGGCTGTCGGGCGAATTGCTGTTCCGCCCGGTCGGCGCGGTGCAGCGGATCGAGGCGCATCTCGATGCCGATCGTGCGCGGCTCGGCAATCGCGTGACGGTGCGGCAGGCGCATGTCGATCTCGTCGCGCTGCTCGATCCCGCGGGCACCGCGATCGAGGCGAGCGTCAAGGGTGCGGGGCTGGCGCGGGGCGGGCTATCGATCGCGCGCTTCGCGGGGAGCGCGAAGCTCAACGGCGACAGCGGCGAGATCCGCGCGCAGATCGCGGGCACGCGCGGGCGCAGCTATGCGATCCAGAGCGTGATCGCGGTGGCCCCGGACAGCTATCGCGTCACCGCCGAGGGCACGATCGATCGCCGCCCGCTCAAGCTCGCCGCGCCGGCGGTGATCACTCGCGACGGCGATATGTGGCGGCTCGCGCCGACCGAGCTGACCTTCGCGGGGGGCGAGGCGAAACTCTCGGGGCGGTTCGGCGACGCCGCCGCGGCGCTCGATGCGACCGTGACGAAGATGCCGCTGTCGATCCTCGACATCGCTTATCCCGGGCTCGCGCTGGGCGGCAGCGCATCGGGGACGCTGAGCTATCAGTCGCGCGACGGCGGCGCGCCGACCGGGCGCGTCGATCTGACGGTGCGCGGGCTGACCCGTTCGGGGCTGCTCGCCTCCTCGCGGCCGATCGACATCGGGATCGCGGGCGTGCTCTCGGCCGATCGCGCCGGAATCCGCGCGGTGGCCTCGTCGGGCGGGCAGACGATCGGGCGCGCGCAGGCGTTGCTCTCGCCGCTCGGCAGGGGTGATATCGCCGATCGGCTGATGGGGGCGGGGCTGTTCGCGCAATTGCGCTACAACGGCCCGGCGGACACCTTGTGGCGGCTGACCGGCGCGGAGATGTTGGCGCTGTCCGGCCCGGTGGCGATCGGCGCCGATGTGACGGGGCGCGTCGCCGATCCGTCGATCCGCGGCATGTTCCGCGCCGACGATGCGCGGATCGAAAGCGCGACGACCGGGACGGTGCTGACCAATGTGCAGGCCTCGGGAGTGTTTCAGGGGTCGCGGCTCCAGATCGGTCACTTCGCCGCCGACGCCGGCAAGGGCGGGCGCGTCACCGGCACGGGGCAATTCGATTTCTCGGCCGAGGCGGGGATCGGTCTCGATCTCTCGCTACAAGCCACCCACGCCGTACTGATCAACCGCGACGATATCGGGGCGACCGTTTCCGGGCCGCTGAGATTGCGGTCGGGCGGTTCGGGCGGGGTGATCTCGGGCGACGTGACGCTCGATCGCAGCCGCTACCGGCTCGGGCAGGCGACCGCGGCGAGCGCGGTGCCGCCGCTCAAGGTCCGCGAGATCAATCTCCCCGGCGGCGGCGAGGAGGAGGAAGTGCGCGCGACGCCATGGCGGCTCGATGTCCGTGCGCGCGCGCCGAACCAGCTCAGCGTCAGCGGGCTCGGGCTTTCGAGCGAATGGTCGGCGGATCTGAAGATCGGCGGCGCGCCGGACAATCCGGCGATCACCGGGCGCGCCGATCTGGTGCGCGGCAATTACGAATTCGCCGGTCGCGAGTTCCAGCTGTCGCGCGGGGTGATCCGCTTCGGCGGCGAGGTGCCGGCCAATCCGTCGCTCGATATCGAGGCCAATGCGGATTCGACCAACCTCAACGCGACGATCCGCGTGACCGGTGCGGCGCTCAAGCCGGAGATTTCCTTCACCAGCGTGCCCGCCTTGCCGCAGGACGAATTGCTCTCGCGGCTGTTGTTCGGCACCTCGATCACCCATTTGTCGGCGCCCGAGGCGCTGCAGCTTGCGGCGGCGGTGGCGGCGTTGAAGGACGGCAGCGGCGGGCTCAATCCGATCAACGCGGTGCGCCGCGCGGCGGGGCTCGATCGGCTGCGCATCCTCCCCGCCGATCCGCAGACCGGGCAGCAGACCTCGATCGCGGCGGGCAAATATGTGACGCGGAAACTCTATGCGGAGATCATCACCGACGGGCAGGGCTATTCAGCGACCCGGATCGAATATCAGGTGACGCGCTGGCTGTCGCTGCTCTCGACAATCTCGACGCTGGGGCGGCAAAGCGCCAACGTGAGGATTTCGAAGGATTATTGAGGGGCGTCACCTTCTCCCCTCCCTTGCACAAGGGAGGGGGCGGAGGGAGGGTTGGCCTGCGAGGATACCGAAGCAACCGCCTCATACCCCCCCCAGCCCCTCCCTTCACCAGGGAGGGGAGAAAGAAGGGATTTACGCCAGAGCCCGCCCGACCATCAGCTGCGGGACGATATCGGTGAACTTGGCGACGTCCTCGGCCAATTCGCCGCGACGCGGGTTGGCCATTGCGGCGGCGAACGCTTCGGGCGAGGCGAAATGGAAATGCGCGATCAGCGCATAGGGTGCCGCGGCGCCGTCCATTGCCTGCCCCTCGATCAGTTCGAAGCGATCGGGGTTCCACACCTCGCAGACCAGCGGGGCGTGATGGTCGCGATAATAAGCGCGGTCGAATTTCGCGCCGTCGTGATTGGGATAGATCACCGAGAAGATCATGCGGGAGGTGCCTTTCGGATAGCAAAAGGGGCGCCGGCCTGCTGGTCGGCGCCCCGTGAGAGGAGAAGGATCAGGCAGGTTCGCCGACGATCGTCTTGATTTCCATGAAGTCGGTGAGACCGTATTTGCCGCCCTCGCGGCCGTTGCCCGATTGCTTGAACCCGCCGAACGCGGTGCCCGGGGTCGGCCCCCAGCTGTTGATCGTGACCAGCCCGGCGCGCAGCTTGCCCGCGATCTTCGCCGCCTCGGCCGGATCGCCCGAGATCGTCGCGGACAGGCCGTAATCGGTGTCGTTGGCCATCTCGACCGCCTGATCGCGATCGTCATAGGTGGTGATCGTCGCGACCGGACCGAAGGTTTCCTCGCGATAGATGCGCATTTCCGGGGTCACGTCGGCGAGCACGGTGGGCTTGATGAAATAGCCGGCGTTGCGCCCGTCCGGCCGCCCCGTGCCGCCGGTCACCAGCCGTGCGCCCTCGTCGAGCGCGGACTGGATCAGCGACTGGATCTTCTCGAACTGCGCCTTGTTGACCACCGGGCCGATATGCGCGCCCTGATCCTCGGGGTTGCCGACCACGGTCGCGTCCATGATCGCCTTGACCACCTCGGTCGCGGCCTCGGCCTGGCTCTTGTGGACGAGCAGCCGGGTGGGGGCGATGCAGCTCTGCCCGGTATTGGCGATCACCCCGGCGAGCGTCGGCGGCAGAACTTCCTCCAGCTTGGCGCCTTCGAGCACGAGGTTCGGCGCCTTGCCGCCGAGTTCCTGGTGGACGCGCTTGACCGTCGCGGCGGCGGCAGTGGCGACCGCGACCCCGGCGCGGGTCGAGCCGGTGAAGCTCACCATGTCGACGCCCTTGTGCGCCGACAGCGCCGCGCCGACCCCCGGCCCGTCGCCGTTGACGAGGTTGAACACCCCCGGCGGGACCCCGGCCTCGTCAAGGATCTCGGCGAAGATCATCGCGTTGGAGGGCGCTTCCTCGGAGGGCTTGAGGATCATCGTATTGCCCGCGGCAAGCGCCGGGGCGACCTTGGCGCAGATCTGGTTGAGCGGCCAGTTCCACGGGGTGATCATCGCCACCACGCCGACCGGCTCGTGCACGACGCGCGCGCTGCCGACCGTCTCGGAGAAGCTGAATTCGCGCAGCGCGGCGAGCGTGCCGATGAAATGGCCGAGACCGGCCGGCACCTGCGCCATTTGCGCGAAGGAGATCGGCGCGCCCATTTCGCGGCTGGTCGCGGCGGCGAGTTCGGGGAGACGGGCCTTCATCCCGGCGATGATCTTTTCGAGGATCGCGGCGCGTTCCTCGATGCTCGATTGCGACCAGGCGGGGAAGGCCGCGCGCGCCGCGGCGACCGCCTTGTCGACATCGGCGGCGGTGCCCAAGGTGATCTCGGTGCAGGGCTGCTCGGTCGAGGGATCGATCACCTCGTGGCGTCGCCCGCCTTCGCTCTCCACCCATGCGCCATTGATATAATGCTTCAGGTAGCTTTGCATGACAGGCCTCTCCACTTTTGACGGATTCGGGGTTCGGGTATGGTCATGCGGCTTGGCAAATCCCGTTGCAACAGGAAACGCGATGACTGCAAACCGTACCGTGACGGGACGCCGCGGGCGTTAACCGCGAAAGCCTCTTTCCGTTCCGCGGCGGTTGCGCTCAAGAAGCCACGGTATGTCTGAGGGAATTTGCCGATGCGCCGCCTGATCGCTCTCGCACTCATGTCGCTCGCCGCCCCGGCCGCCGCCGCGCCGTTCACGATCGTCGAGACGGGGGAGGGTTTCGTGCACCTCCAGGACGCACTGATGGCGAAGCGCGGGCAGGATTTCACCGTGCTGATCGCGCCCGGCGTCTATCGCGAATGTGCGATCCAGCAGGCGGGGCGCGTCACCTTCAAGGCGGCCGAGCCGGGCACCGCGATCTTCGAGGGCGCGTGCGAGGGCAAGGCCGCGCTGGTGCTGCGCGGCGCGGGGTCGGTGGTCGACGGTCTCGTCTTCCGCAATATCCGCGTCGGCGACGGCAATGGCGCGGGGATCCGCATCGAGATCGGCGACCTAACGGTGCGCAACGCGATGTTCCTCGACAGCCAGGAAGGGATTCTCGGCGCGACCGGCGACGCGTCGCGCGTCATGATCGAGCGCTCGACCTTCTCCGGGCTCGGCCAGTGTGACGAGACCCCCGATTGCGCGCATTCGGTCTATCTCGCGAACACGGGCACGATCACGATCACCCATTCGCGGTTCGAGCGCGGGCGTGGCGGGCATTACGTCAAATTGCGCGCGCCGCGCGTCGCGATCGACGACAACAGCTTCGACGACAGCCAGGGGCGCAAGACCAATTACGCGATCGACCTGCCCGAGGGCGGCACCGGCGAAATCCTGCGCAACACCTTCGTCCAGGGGCCGAACAAGGAGAATTGGACCGGGGTGATCGTCGTCTCGGCCGAGCAGCGCAAATATCCGGCCACCGGGCTGCGCGTCGCGGACAATATCGCGACGCTCGCGCCGGGGCAGAAGAACAGCCCGGCGTTCGTCGCCAACGTCAGCGGCGACCGGCTCGCGCTCGGCGCCAACCGGCTGGGGCCGGGGGTGCGGGCGTATGAGGAGCGGCACTGATCGAAGGCTGCCCTTCCCTTCAGGAGAGGGGCTTTAAGCGGCGCGGATCATGTCGGCGGCTTTCTCCGCGATCATGATCGTCGGGGCATTGGTGTTCGATCCCACCAATGTCGGCATCACCGAGGCGTCGACGACGCGCAGCCGCTCCAGCCCGCGCACCTTCAACTGCGCGTCGACCACCGCCATGCGATCGCCGTCGGCGCCCATCTTGCAGGTGCCGACCGGGTGATAGATCGTCTCGGCGGTGCGCCGCACCCAGGCGTCGATCTCGGCATCGCTGCGCACCTCCGCGCCCGGTGCGAGCTCGGCGTCGCGATACGGATCGAGCGCCGCCTGCGCCGCCACCTCGCGCCCGATCTTGACGCATTCGCGCATCACGCGGACATCCTCGGGCTGGCTGAGGTAATTGGCGAAGATCAGCGGATCGGCGAGCGGGTCGTTCGACGCGATCGTCACCCGCCCGCGGCTTTCCGGGCGCAACTGGCAAAGATGGAAGGAGAAGCCGTCCTGCTTCACCTGCACCTTGCCGTGATCGCGCATGATCGCGAGCACGCCGTGGATCTGCACGTCGGGGCGCGACAGCCCGGCGCGCGAGCAGAGGAAGGCGCCGGATTCGAGGAATTGCTGGCGCCCGTAGCCGCTGCCGCGCAGCAGATATTCGAGCCCGACCTTGAGCTGGCGCAGCCCCTTGGTCGCCGAATAAGCGGTGGTCAGCCCGTGGCAGCGCCAGTTCATGATGACATCGAGATGGTCCTGCAGATTCTCGCCGACCCCCGGCAGATCGTGGACCGCGCGGACCCCCGAATCCCGGAGCCGCGCCGGATCGCCCACGCCTGAAAGCTGGAGGATCTGCGGGCTCTGCACCGCGCCCGCGCACAGCAAGGCCTCACCCGCGACTTCGACCCGCGCCGGGCGGTTGCCGACGAGATAATCGACTGCGATCGCGCGGCCATGCTCGATCACCACCCGCGTGGTGCGCGCATTGGTGATCACCGTCAGGTTGGCGCGCCCGAGCGCGGGGTGGAGATAGGCCGCCGCCGCCGACCAGCGCCGGCCGTCGGCGATCGTCAGGTCATAATGACCGAAACCTTCCATCACCGCGCCGTTGAAGTCGGTCGTCACCGGATAGCCGGCCTGTCGCCCGGCCTCGACCAAAGCGTCATGAAACGGGCTGTCGCTCTCGCCGGCGGAGATTTTGAGCGGGCCGTCGGCGCCGTGGAGCCCGTCGCTCGGGCCGCGATGATGCCCCTCGAGCCGACGGAAATAGGGGAGCACGTCGTCCCATGACCAGCCGGCGAGGCCGAACTGGCGCCATTCGTCATAATCCTGCGGATGCCCGCGCATATAGATCATGCCGTTGATCGCCGAGGAGCCGCCCAATCCGCGCCCGCGCGGCCACCACAAGCGGCGCTTGTCGAGATGCGGCTCGGGCTCGGTCCAGAAGCCCCAATTGTGCTTGCCCTTGGCCTTGATCAGCGTGCCGACCCCGGCGGGCATCCGCACCAGCATCTCCTTGTTCGCACCGCCGGCTTCGAGCAGGCAGACGCTGGCGGCGGGGTCCTCCGACAATCGCGCGGCGAGCGTGCACCCCGCGGAGCCGCCCCCGATGACGACATAATCATAGCCCGCCACGCATCTCTCCCAATCTTTCAGCGCCTTACCCGTTTGCGGTCACGCCGGATCAAGTCCGGCATGACGATGAAATGCAAGCTCTCACGGCACCAGCACCAACTTCCCGATCATCCTGCTGTCACGCATCATCTCGAACGCCGCGCGCCAATCGTCGAGCGGCACTTCGGCATGAACATGGGGACGGATGCGCCCCTCCGCCGCCAGCCGCCAGATCGCGTCCTGATTTTCGCGGCCCTTGTCCGGGAACTGCCGGCCATATTCGCCCGCGCGCACGCCGATCACCGAAAAGCCCTTGATCAGCGGGATGTTGGTCGGGACGGTCGCGATCCGGCCGGAGGTGAAGCCGACCACCAGCAATCGTCCGCCGAACGCGATGCAGCGGGTCGATTCGTCGAACGTGTCGCCGCCGACCGGATCGTAGATCAGGTTCGTGCCGCCGCCGGTGATCTCCTTCACCCGCTCGCGGAAACCGGGCGTGGTGACGGCGGCGTCGACCGGATAGGTCGCGGCGACGGTCGCGAGCTTTTCGGCCGAACGCGAGGTCGCGATCACCCGGCAGCCGAGCGCCTTGGCGAGATCGACCGCCGCGAGCCCGACCCCGCCGGTCGCGCCGTGGATCAGCGCCCATTCGCCGGGCTGCGCCGTGCCGAGCCGGATCAGCGCGACATAAGCGGTGAGATAGGCCGCGCCGACCCCGGCGGCCTCGGCATAAGACAGGTGGGCCGGCTTGGCGCGGACCGCATCGGCGTCGACCGAGACCAGTTCGGCGAACCCGCCGAGCCGCGTGCCGCACACCACCGCCGCGCCGGGCGCGAAGCCGTCGCCGGCGATCACCTCGCCCGCGATTTCCATGCCGGGGATGAAGGGGAGCGGCGGCTTGAGCTGATAGTCGCCGCGCGTCATGAGGAGATCGGGATAGTTGAGCGCGGCCGCCTTCACCCGGACCAGCACCTTGCCGGGGGCGGGCTGTGGCGCGGCGACATCGGCGAGCGCGGTGCCCGACAGATCGGGCGACAGCGCGGAGACGACCAGCGCTTTCATACGCCCGTCATCCCAACGTCTTCTCCGTCATTCCCGCGAAGGCGGGAATCCAGATGCGCTGCGGTTGCGACTCTTTCGGAGAGGCCTGGATGAATGGATTCCCGCCTTCGCGGGAATGACGAGCGAGGGATTGGAATCTCTTGCCCCGCGCCTGCCTCCCGATGGACTCCGGCTCAAGGCCGGGGTGACGGGGGAGGGAGGCGGCGGCATATTCCATCCTTAACGCGCGATCATGATGTCGAGCAGCGAATCGAACAACGTGCTCATATCGAGCTGCGGCGCATGCACCTTGCCCAGCCCCAAGGTGATCAGCCCGTAAGCGCGGATCTCCGCCTCGTGCCGGGTGAAGCCCGCGGTGACGAGATTGCGCGCGAGGAAATCGAGCAGCAGCGTATCGTGCCGCTCGACCGCCGCCTGCGCGCGCGGGTCGCTCTCCGCCCAGGCGCGCATCGCGATCCCCAGACGCGAGGAGCCGCGCCGCCGCACCGTCTGCCCCAGCAGCCGGATGCGTTCGATCGGATCGGGCGAGGCTCGTTCGAGCGCGTCGATCAGATTACCCACCTGATCCTCCGCGAAATAACCCGCGAGCTGCCCCTGATAGTCATCGAAGTCTTTGAAATGATGATAGAAGCTGCCGGTCGATACGCGCAACTCGTCGGCCAGCGGGCGCAGCTTGAGTGCCCTTAGCCCGCCGCGCCGCAACAGCGACTGCCCGGCTTCCAGCCAATCGTGCGGGGTCAGGTCCTGCGTTCGCGTTGCGGTTTGACTTGCTGGCTGCACGCTTGACATCCCCTGTACCATAACCAAGGTTATGCTGGAATCCGGCGCCGGTAAAGAGCCGTCGCGGTCACCTGATTCTCGCATCCGATTTCTGGAGAGGCATAAATGGCAGACGCTTATATCATCGACGCCGTCCGTACCCCGCGCGGGATCGGCAAGCAGGGCAAGGGCGCGCTGGCCGATCTGCACCCGCAGCATCTCGCGGCGACGGTGCTCAAGGCGCTCAAGGAACGGAACAATCTCAACACCGCCGAGGTCGACGACATCATCTGGTCGACCTCCAGCCAGCGCGGCAAGCAGGGCGGCGACATGGGGCGGATGGCGGCGCTCGACGCGGGGTACGACGTCAAGGCGAGCGGGACGACGCTCGATCGCTTCTGCGGCGGCGGGATCACCGCGGTCAATTTCGCTGCGGCGCAGATCATGTCCGGGATGGAGGATCTGGTGATCGCCGGCGGCACCGAGATGATGAGCCTCACCGCCGCGATGGCGCAGGAGGATATGGAATCGGGCAAGCCGATGCTCGGGATGGGATCGGGCAACGAGCGGCTCGACCTGTCGCATCCGCAGAGCCACCAGGGGATTTGCGGCGACGCGATCGCCAGCATGGAGGGGATCACCCGCGAACAGCTCGATGCCGCGGGGCTGGAGAGCCAGCAGAAGGCGGCGGTGGCGATCGCCGAGGGGCGGTTCGACAAGTCGATCGTGCCGGTGGTCGACGATGCCGGCAACGTGATCCTCGCCAAGGACGAATATCCGCGTCCGCAGACCACCGCCGAGGGGCTTGCGAGCCTCAAGCCGTCGTTCGAGGCGCTGGCCGACATGCCGTACAACAATAAGGGCGACACCTTCCGCAAGCAGATCAACCGCAAATATCCCGATCTGGAGATCAAGCATTTCCACCACGCGGGCAATTCGAGCGGGGTGGTCGACGGTGCGGCGGCGGTGCTGCTCGCCTCCAAGGCCTATGCCGAGAAGCATGGGCTCAAGCCGCGCGCGCGGATCGTGGCGATGGCCAATATCGGCGACGATCCCACGCTGATGCTCAACGCCCCGGTCCCGGCGGCGAAGAAGGTGCTGGAGAAGGCGGGCCTCAAGAAAGAGGATATCGACCTGTGGGAGATCAACGAGGCGTTCGCCGTGGTCTCCGAAAAATTCATCCGCGATCTCGAGCTGCCGCGCGACAAGGTCAACGTCAACGGCGGGTCGATCGCGCTCGGCCACCCGATCGGCGCGACCGGCGCGATCCTGATCGGGACGATCGTCGACGAGCTGGAGCGGCAGAACAAGCGCTACGGCCTCGTCACGATGTGCGCCGCGGGCGGAATGGCCCCGGCGATCATCGTCGAGCGGGTTTAAGCGTACAAAGCCCCTCCCTGAAGGGGAGGGGCTTAAACGAAGGGTATCGGCGCGAGCGGCGCATCGAGATGCCGCCGCGTCCTCGAAACGGAGAGAGGATGATGCTGCACCCGGTCGCGCATGCCAAAGCGACACCCGACAAGCCGGCCTATATCATGGCCGCGACCGGCGAGACGGTCACTTATGGCGAGCTCGATCGCCGCGCCAATCAGGGCGCGCATCTCATCCGGTCGCTGGGGTTGAAGCGCGGCGACGGCATCGCGCTGATGATGGACAATAATGCCCGCTATCTCGAAATCCTGTGGGCGGCCGAGCGCACCGGGGTCTATGTCACCTGCATCTCCTCCAAATTGCTCACCGACGAGGTCGAGTACATCATCCGCGACGGCGATTGCCGCGCGCTGATCGTCTCGCGCGCCTGCGCCGATTGCGCGGCGGCGCTGCTGCCGCGGATCGGCGACCTGAATCGCTTCATGGTCGGCGGAACCGCGGAGGGCTACGACAGCTATGAGGCGGCGCGCGATGCGCAGCCGGACACGCCGATCGCCGACCCCTCGCCGGGGCAGATCATGCTCTATTCCTCGGGCACGACCGGACGGCCCAAGGGTGTACGTTTCCCGCTGCCGGCGGAGCCGTTCGGCGAGAATGTCTCGGCGCTCGTCCTGCTCGGGCAGGCGCTTTATTCCTGGACCCCCGATCTCGTCTATCTCAGCCCCGCGCCGATGTATCACGCCGCGCCGCTGCGCTGGTCGATGGCGGTGCACCAGATGGGCGGGACGGTGGTGGTCATGGACCGTTTCGACGCCGAACAGGCGCTGCGCTACATCGAGCAATATCGCATCACCCATGCGCAATGGGTGCCGACGCATTTCATCCGCATGTTGAAGCTGCCGCCCGAGCTGCGCGGTCAATATGACGTCTCGTCGCTCAAGGCGGTATGGCATGCCGCCGCGCCATGCCCGATCCCGGTCAAGCAGGCGATGATCGACTGGTGGGGGCCGATCGTCGGCGAATATTATGCCGGCACCGAGGGCAACGGCTTCCACGCGATCCAGTCGGCGGAATGGCTGACGCACAAGGGTTCGGTCGGGCGCAACCTCACCACGATCACGCATATCTGCGACGAGGAGGGCAACGATCTGCCGCCGCGCAGCGAGGGAGCGATCTATTTCGAACAGCCCGACGGCGGGCGGGTCTTTTCCTATCACAACGATCCCGAAAAGACCGCCGACGGCACCAATCGCCACGGCTGGACGACGTTGGGCGACGTGGGGTGGCTCGATGAGGAGGGCTATCTCTATCTCACCGACCGCAAGAGCTTCATGATCATCTCGGGCGGGGTCAACATCTACCCGGCGGAGATCGAGAACCTCCTGGTCACCCACCCCAAGGTGGCGGACGTCGCGGTGATCGGCGCGCCGCACGAGGAAATGGGCGAGGAGGTGGTCGCGGTGGTCCAGCCGCGCGACATGGCCGACGCCGGCCCCGCGCTGGCGGCCGAGCTGACCGATTTCGCGCGCGCGCATCTGAGCCACGTCAAGACCCCGCGCCGGATCGACTTCCGCGCAGAGCTGCCGCGCCACGATACGGGTAAGCTCTACAAGAGGCTGCTGCGCGACGAATATTGGGGCAAGAAACCCTTGGTCGAGGGGAGCGCGGCATGACCTTCAACTTCGGCGACATGATCGAGGCGATCGAGCGTAAAATCCCCGCCGACCGCGTCGCGCTGGCGCATGGCGACGAGACGGTCGATTGGGGCGAATTGCGGCGGCGATCGAACAACCTCGCGCGCGCACTGATCGAGCGCGGGCTGCAGCCCAACGAGCGGGTCGCCTTCTATGCCTATAACAGCGCGGACTATCTCGTCGCGCTGATGGCCTGCTGGAAGGCGCGCGGCGCGCATGTCAACGTCAACTATCGCTATGTCGCCGACGAACTCGCTTATATCCTCGGCGACAGCGACGCGACCGTATTGTTCTACGATGCGCGGCTGCGCGATGCGGTCGCCGCAGTGGTCGATCGCTGCCCGCTGGTGCGGACCTGGGTGGAATTGGGCGGGGAGGCTTCGCCGGCTTTCGCCGAACCGCTCGCACGGCTAACCGCGGGCGACGGCACCGCGCTCGATATCGTGCGCAGCCCCGACGATCGTTTCTTCATCTATACCGGCGGCACCACCGGGATGCCCAAGGGCGTGGTGTGGGCGCACGCCGATCTCAACGCGATCGGGCTCGCGGCGGCGGCGGCGCAGGGGCTGCCTGTGCCGCAAAGCGTCGAGCAGGCGGCCGATTTCGCCGCGGCCAATCCCGATTATCCGCGCACCGTCGTCGGCCCGCCGATCATGCACGGCACCGGGCTGCTCTCGGCCTATGGCGCCTTGCTCGGCGGCGGGCTCGCGGTGACGTTGCCGGGCCGCAGCTTCAATGCCGAAGAGGCGCTGAGCGCGATCGACCGCTGGCGCGCCAACCGGCTGGTAGTGGTGGGCGATGCCTTTGCTCGGCCGATCCTCGATGCGCTCGATGCGCAGCCGGGGCGGTGGGACGTCTCGTCGATGCGGGTCGTCATCTCGTCGGGTGTGATGTGGACGCAAAGCGTCAAGGACGGGCTGATCCGCCACATGCCCGATGCGATGTGCCAGGATAATTTCAGCTCGTCCGAGGCGATCGGCATGGGGGTGTCGATCACTACGCGCGACGGGACGGTCGAGACCGCGAAGTTCATGGTCGGCCCGCGCTGTCGCGTGCTCGACGAGCAGGATCGCGACGTGGCGCCGGGATCGGGGGTGCGCGGCGTCGTCGCGCTCGCGCCGCCCAACCCGATCGAATATCACAAGGATCCCGCCAAGAGCGCGCGCACCTTCCGCGTCATCGACGGGGTGCGTTATTCGATCCCCGGCGATTTCGCCGAAGTCGCGGCGGACGGTACGCTGGTGCTGCTCGGGCGCGGCTCGGCCTGCATCAATTCGGCGGGCGAGAAAATCTTCCCCGAGGAGGTGGAGGAAGCGCTCAAGCTCTGCCCGGCGGTACGCGACGCTCTGGTCTTCGCGATGCCCGATCCGAAATGGGGGCAGGCGGTTGCGGCGGTGGTGCATGTTGCGGCGGATTACGACGAGGCGGCGGCGCGCGACGATCTGCGCGCGCGGCTCGCCGGGTTCAAACAGCCCAAATTGCTCGTCGCGACCGAACAGTCGCTCCGCGCGCCCAACGGCAAGGCGGACTACGCCAAGGCGAAGGCGCTGGCGGGGGTGGGTTAAGCAACCGGCAGGAGGAAAATGTGCTCCCGCGAGGGCCCCCATCAAAATAGTATTTTGATGGGACCCACGGCGTAAGCCCAGTCTGGGTCCCCGCCTTCGCGGGGTCACAGTTGCGGAGCGTCACTCCAGCGGCTCACCCGAAAGCGTGATGCGGTGCATCAGCCGGCGGTGGCCGTGATAATCGTTCATCGCATAATGCCAGGTCGAGCGGTTGTCCCAGATCGCCACCGATCCCGGTGCCCATTGCAGCCGGCATTGGAATTCGGGGCGTTTGCCGACCTCGAACAGATAGGTCAGCAGCGGCAGGCTTTCCTCGCGCGTCCAGCCTTCGAAATGCAGCGTGAAGCCCGGATTGACATAGAGCAGTTCGCGCCCGGTCTGCGGGTGGCGCAACGCGACGGGATGGACGGCGCGGGTGCGGATATCATGCCCCTTGAGGTCCGCTGCCTGATCGGTCTGCGCGTAGATACCGTTGGTGCTGTAGATATGGTCGGCCGAATGCACCGCGCGCAACCCGCGTAGGGTTTGCTTGAGTCCGTCGGACAAAGAGTCAAACGCCGCGCCCATGCTGGCGAATAAGGTGTCGCCGCCGGTCGGCGGGGTTTCGCGCGCGATCAGGATCGATCCCATCGCCGGCACCTGATCATAGCTGTGATCGGTATGCCAGCCGCCGCCGATATTGGTGGTCTGCGTTTCCGATTTGCGCACCTCGGCGATTTCCGGGTGGCCGCCGTTGGCGGGGAAATATTTGTTGACGTCGATCCCGCCCCAGCGTCGCGCCAGTGCGATATGCTGTTCGGGGCTCAATTGCTGATCGCGGACGAACAGGACGCCGTGATCGGCCACCGCGCGCCGCAGCGTGTCGAACCCGGCGTCGTCAATCGCGTTGAGGTCGATATCGAGCGCCTCGACCCCGACATGGTCGGCGATCGGGCGGAAATTGACGTTGGCCACGGAGCCTCTCCTGCTTCTTTGCTGCGCGCATCCTACCGCAGTGATTTTGCGGAAAATGTCACCTAGGTTACATTCGTCCGATGGATATCGAGGCGCTGGCGCTACGGAGCATCTGGTTCGCGCACCTTCCAGCACCGTTGCGCGCGGCGCTGTTGCATGCTGGTCGCGTCGCCCGGCTCGATGCCGGGCAATGGGTTTTCGGCGAAGGCGACGCGGAGACCGGGGTGCTGCTCGTGCTAGAGGGCGCGCTCAGGATCGAGGCGTCGGTAGGGGCGGAACGCGACGTGTTGCTCAACCTCGCCCCCGCGGGCGCCGCCTTCGGCCAGTCGCGCCGCGGCGGGGGTGGCCCGCGACTGGTGACCGCGCGCGCCGCCTCCGCCGCAACCGTGCTGCTGATTCCTGACGCGGCGCTGCAACGGATCGCCGAGGTGCATCCGGCGCTGTGGCGTGCGGTGAGCGAACTCGTCTACGGCCAGCTCGACACGATCGTGCACCTCGCCGCGCAATTGCTCGCGCTCGGGCCGCGCGGACGGATCGCGGCGCGGCTGCTGACCTTTGCGGCAGGGGGCGAGGTCGCGCTCAGCCAGAGCGATCTTGCGGAAATGTGCGGGCTGTCGCGCAAGGCGACCAACGCGCATCTCGCGGCACTGGAACGCGCGGGCGCGATCGCGCGCGGCTATGGCCGGATCGCGATCATCGATGCGGGGGCGTTGCGGCGGTTGGCGGCATAGGGGGCAAGCCGCGATTTACGCATCATCCACGCGAAGGCTGGGGACGCAGTCGATTGAAGATGCGGTTGGAATGCCTGTGACGCGTATCGGGTACCGGTGGAGATACTAGCCTATGCTGGCGCGACGAAAACTCCGACGCCGGTTGTGCGCATATCTCGCTCAGGCCAGCGCCGCCATATAATGCGCGCACTGCCGGCGGCGTTCCTGGCCCTGCAGCGTCAGCACGATATGCCCGAGCTGGCGGCGCACGAGGCCCTGATCGGTGAGCGCGTCGATCGTCGGCTGGGGTTGTTCGCGGGGGAGAATCAATATCGTGCCGGCGCGACGCGCCGACCACAGGATGCGTTCAATCTCTTCCGGCAGCAGCGGTGTGCCGGCACCATGCTTCGTCATTGCGACCCCCCCGACCCGGGATGGCGACGGCGCCCCTTAATGTGCCGCGCGCCGATATCCGGTCCGATTTGAATCGATTCGTCAAGTAAAGGTTTGTACGAATCGGGTTACCGAATGATGAATCGAGAGATTCCAGGGTTTAGCTGACTCTATTCGTCACGAGATCGTCAACGACCGAAGGGTCGGCGAGCGTCGATGTGTCGCCGAGACTCGAGACATCGCCTTCGGCGATCTTGCGCAGGATTCGGCGCATGATCTTGCCCGAACGAGTCTTGGGCAGCCCGGGGGCGAATTGAATCGCATCGGGCGTGGCGATCGGGCCGATTTCCTTGCGCACCCATTGTTTGAGCGCAGTGTTGAGCTCGGCTGATGCAGTCTCGCCCGCATTCAGGGTAACATAGGCATAGATGCCCTGGCCTTTGACATCATGCGGCATCCCCACCACCGCAGCTTCCGCCACTTTGGGATGCAATACCAGCGCGCTTTCGACTTCCGCAGTACCCATGCGGTGCCCTGAAACATTGATTACGTCATCGACGCGGCCCGTGATCCAATAATAACCATCCTCGTCACGACGGCAGCCGTCGCCGGTGAAATATTTGCCGCGATAGGTGGTGAAATAGGTCTGGAAGAACCGGGCGTGATCGTTCCACACGGTGCGCATCTGCCCCGGCCAGCTCGCGGTGATGCACAGATTGCCGCTCACCGCGCCTTCCAGCACCTGGCCGTTTTCGTCGACTAGCTGCGGCTGGACGCCGGGAAGCGGGAGCGTCGCCGATCCGGGCTTGAGGTCGGTCGCGCCGGGCAGCGGGGCGATCAGCGCGCCACCGGTCTCGGTCTGCCACCAGGTGTCGACGATCGGCGAACGGCCCTCGCCGACCACGTCGTGATACCAGCGCCACGCCTCCGGGTTGATCGGCTCGCCGACCGTGCCGAGCAGCCGCAGCGAGGTGCGGCTGGTGCGGCGGACGAAGTCGTCGCCGTCCTTCATCAGCGCGCGCAGCGCGGTGGGGGCGGTGAACACGGTGTGGACCTGATGGCGATCGACCACCTGCCAGATGCGGCTCGCGTCGGGCCAGTTGGGCAGCCCTTCGTACATCAAGGTCGTCGCGCCGTTCGCCAGCGGGCCGTAGACGATATAGGTATGCCCGGTGACCCAGCCGATATCGGCGGCGCACCAGAAGACGTTGCCCGGGCGGTAATCGAAGACGAGATCGTGGGTGAAGCTGGCCCACAAGAGATAGCCGCCGGTGGTGTGGAGCACGCCCTTGGGCTGCCCGGTCGATCCCGAGGTGTAGAGGATGAACAGCGGGTCCTCGGCATTCATCGGCTCGACCGGGCAATCGGCCGACACCCCCGCCGCCGCCTCGTGATACCAGATGTCGCGCGCGCCCATCGTGATGTCGCCGCCGGTCGATTTGACGACGATGACCTTTTCGAGGCTCGGCGCGCGTGCCGCGGCTTCGTCGACATTGGCCTTGAGCGCGACGCGGCGGCCGCCGCGGCGGCCTTCGTCGGCGGTGATGACGATCTTCGAATCACAATCGGCGATGCGCCCCGCCAGCGCATCGGGCGAGAAGCCGCCGAACACCACCGAATGGATCGCCCCGATCCGCGCGCAGGCGAGCACCGCAAAGGCCGCCTCGGGGATCATCGGCAGATAAACGGTGACGCGATCGCCCTTCTTCACCCCTTGCGCCTTGAGCACATTGGCGAAGCGGCACACCTCGGCGTGAAGCTCGCGATAGGTGAAGCGCTTGGGCGCCGCGGCGGGATCGTCGGGCTCCCAGATGATTGCGGTCTGGTCGCCGCGCGTCGCGAGGTGGCGGTCGAGGCAATTGGCGGCGACATTGAGCACGCCATCCTTGAACCATTGGATGCGGAAATCGCCCTCGTCGAACGACCAATCGCCGGCGGCGGTCGGCGCCTTCATCCAATCGAGTCGCTTCGCCTGCTCCAGCCAGAAAGCGTCCGAATCGGTCACGCTCGCGCGATACATCGCGTCATATTGCGCGCGGTTTACCTTGGCGGCCTCGGCCCAGGCGGCGGGGACGGGGTAAAGCTCCTGATCGGACATGCCACTCTCCTCTTCGCGCGCCCGTTAACCGACGCGGCGGCCGGGGACAACTTGGCAGGAGATCGGTTTCGCCCTAAAACCCTTTGTGTTTCGACAGAGGGGGATGGCCATGAGCGGCACCGTGCTCGTCACCGGAGGCAGCGGCTATATCGCCGGCTTCCTGATCCGCCAGCTCGTCGAGCGCGGCTGGACCGTCAACACCACGATCCGCAATCTCGCAAAGGAAGCGCAGGTCCGCGCGACCTTGGGCGTTGCCCCGGAGAAATTGCGCTTCTTCGCCGCCGACCTGGAGCAGGATGCGGGCTGGGCGGAGGCGATGGCGGGGTGCAGCCATGTCGCGCATGTCGCCTCGCCCTTTCCGGCGGGCGCGGTGAGCGACGACGTGCTGATCCCGCCCGCGCGCGACGGCGCGTTGCGCGCGTTGCGTTTCGCCAAGGCGGCGGGGGTGAAGCGGTTCGTGCTTACCTCCTCGGTGGCGGCAATCGCTTACGGCCACCCGCCGGCCAACGGCGCCGCCTTCACCGAACGAGACTGGACCGACATCAACGCGCCGGGGGTCGGGGCCTATATCAAGTCGAAGACCGTCGCCGAGCGCGCCGCGCGCGACTGGATGGCGGAACATGGCGCGGGAATGGAATTCTGCTCGGTCAATCCCAGCGCGGTGCTCGGGCCGGTGCTGAGCGACGATTATTCGACCTCGATCCAGTTCGTCCAGCGGCTGCTTGACGGCTCGGTCCCGGGGTTTCCGCGGATCGGCTTCGCGGTGGTCGACGTGCGCGATCTCGCCGACCTGCATGTCCGCGCGCTCGAGACGCCGGGGCTCGACGGCGAGCGTTTCATCGGCGGCGGGCGGTTCATGCAGATGGAAGAGGTGGGGGCGGTGCTGCGCGCGCGGCTCGGCGACAAGGCGCGCAAGGTGCCCAAACGCCGCGTCCCCGATTTCGTCCTGCGGCTGATGGCGCTGTTCGACGGCAGCATTCGCCAGGTGGTGGGCGAGCTCGGCCGCGTCCGTGCGATCGATCCTGGGCACACCGCGCAAGTGCTCGGCTGGCGCACGCGCGACGAGGAACAGTCGATCGTCGATACCGCGGAGAGCTTGATCGAGCGCGGGATCGTCAAGGTCTGAGGGTCCTTGCCGATACGGCCCTGGTAGATTATTTTCGAGATATGGTAGAACGGCGTTCGCGATGCATTTGAACATCAAGGATCCGGAGGCGCATCGGCTTGCGCAAGCGATCTCCCGCGCGACGGGTGAATCGATGACGCGCGTCGTCACCGAGGCGTTGCGCAGTCGCTACAACGAGATCGAGCGGCGCGAGCGACGTGCGAGCCTCGATGAACTACGCGCGATCGCGGCGCGATCGGCGGCGCTCGTCCGCGGCAAATACGAGGCGCACGGCGACCTGCTCTACGACGATGCCGGCCTGCCCAAGTGATCGTCGACACCTCGGCGCTCGTCGCGATACTCTACGGCGAGCCCGAGGCTGAACGCTTTCTCGCGCACCTTTATGATGCCGATATCCGCCGGATCAGCGCAGCGAATTACGTCGAATTGTTCATCGTCCTCGAACGGCAATTCGGTCCGGCGATGGCGCGCGAGGCGGAAGCGCTGTTGAAGGCTGCCGAGATCGTTATCGAACCGGTGACCGCCGAGCAGGCGACACTCGCACGCCGGGCGTTCCTCGCCTTCGGCCGCGGCCGGCATAAGGCGGGCCTCAATTACGGAGATTGTTTTTCCTATGCGCTGGCACGCGCACTCGATGAGCCGTTGCTCTACAAGGGAGACGATTTCGGCCTGACCGACATCGGTGTTGCAGCGCGCTGACGCGCGTCGCTTCACACCACCCGATACGGCACCACACGCCGCACCGCGGGCTCGACCGCGATCGCGCGGTCGGTCGGCGGGAAAGCGCGCTGGTCGCAATCATCGCGGGGGCAGAGCCGGCAGGAAATCCCGATCGGGGTCGGCGCGCGGGTGCGGTCGACCGCATCGGCATAGACGAAATCGGCGGCGTGGGTCGCCTCGCACCCCAGCACCACCGCATAGCGCCGCGGGCTGCGCGCGAAGCTGCCCGAGGGCTTCACCAGACCCTTGGCCATCGAGATATAGCGCACCCCGTCGGGGGTCTCGGCATGCTGGACGAGGATGCGGTCGGGGATCGCTGCCGCTTCATGCACATGCCACAGCGGGCACGCCCCGCCGAACCGCGCGAATTGCAGCCGGGTCGCCGAATGCCGCTTGGTGATATTGCCTGCCATATCGACGCGGCAGAAGAAGAACGGCACCCCTTCCGCCCCGCTGCGCTGGAGCGTCGAGAGCCGGTGGCACGCCTGTTCGAAACTCACCGTGAAGCTGCGGCACAATCGGTCGATATCGTGGCGCAGCCGCAACGCCTCGGCGCGGAACGCGGCATAGGGCATGACCAGCGCGCCCGCGGCATAATTGGCGAGCCCGACCGCGAGCAGCCGCCGCGCCTCGGCCCCGACGACGTCCGCCCCGGCGACGATCGCCTCGATCTCGCGCGCGAAGGCGGTCGCGGCGAGGCGGTGCGCGATCAGGAAGCGGCGGCTTTCGGGCGGCAACGCGGCGTTGAGCGTCAGCGTCGCGCCGTCGAACCGCGCCAGCGGCGCATCCTCGTCGCTGTCGGTGGCGAGGGTGACGCCGTGACGCTGCAACGCCTCCGCCGCGCTGAAGCCGGGCTGGGTCGCCAGCGTTTCCGCGGCACGATCGAGCCGGTCGACATAATTGCCCGCCTCGTGGAACCAGTCGCGCACCGCTTCCCACGGCAGCCGCGCGCCGGTCCCGGTGGTCATCGATTCCTCGGCGATCGCCAGCCGTTCCTCGGCGGCGCGCTTGGCGGCGTGGAGCGCGATCAGCCGGTCGGCGACCGCGGGCCGCTCCTCCGCCAGCCGCGCCGCCTCGTCGGCGTCGAGCGGGGTCAGCGCGGGATCGGCCAGCGCCTCGCCCAGCGCCGCCAGTCGCCGCGCGGGCGCCTCGCCCTCGATCGCCGCCAGCGCCTGCGGATAATGCCTTGCCAGCGCGGTGGTGACTGCCGGGGTCAGCGGCCGCTCGCCGGTTTCGAGCTGCGAGAGATAGCTCACCGACAGCCCGAGCCGCGCGGCCATCGCGCGCTGGTTGAGCCCCGCGGAGAGGCGCAGCGCGCGCAATTGCTGGCCGGCATAGAGTCTGGGCATGGCCTGCGCATCCTAGTTCGCAAATCCTGCCTTCGCAATTTCGCAAGTTCACATTTGCGCTTCGCCGCCGCCCGCGTCAGGAGGAATGGATTGCATCTGCCGGAGAAGCGCATGTCGTCGACGATCGAGGAACTGGAACGCAAGCGCGCCGCCGCGCGGGCGGGCGGCGGGCAGAAGCGCATCGACGCGCAGCATGCCAAGGGCAAGCTCACCGCGCGCGAGCGGATCGACGTGCTGCTCGATGAGGGCTCGTTCGAAGAATATGACATGTTCGTCGAGCACAATTGCGTCGATTTCGGGATGCAGGATCAGATCTATCCCGGCGACGGCGTGGTCACCGGATCGGGGACGATCAACGGCCGGCTGGTGTTCGTGTTCAGCCAGGATTTCACCGTATTCGGCGGCAGCCTCAGCGAGCGTCACGCGCAGAAGATCTGCAAGGTGATGGACATGGCGCTGAAGGTCGGCGCGCCGGTGATCGGCCTCAACGATTCGGGCGGCGCGCGCATCCAGGAGGGGGTCGCCTCGCTCGGGGGCTATGCCGAGGTGTTCCAGCGCAACGTGCTCGCCTCGGGCGTGGTGCCGCAGGTCAGCGTCATCATGGGCCCTTGCGCCGGCGGCGCAGTTTACTCCCCGGCGATGACCGACTTCATCTTCATGGTGAAGGATTCGTCCTACATGTTCGTCACCGGCCCCGATGTGGTGAAGACGGTGACCAACGAGGTGGTGACGCAGGAGGCGCTGGGCGGCGCGATCACCCACACCACCAAGACCAGCGTCGCCGATGTCGCGTTCGAGGACGATATCGAGGCGCTGCTCGCGGTGCGCGATTTCGTCGATTACCTGCCCGAATCGAACCGCGCCGCGGTGCCCGAGCGGCCGACCGACGATCCGTGGGACCGCGTCGAGGAAAGCCTCGACACGCTGATCCCGCCGAGCGCCAACCAGCCCTATGACATGCACGAGCTGATCCGTAAGGTGGTCGACGAGGGCGAGTTCTTCGAGATCCAGCCGGCGCATGCAGCGAATATCATCTGCGGCTTCGGGCGGATCGAGGGGCGGACCGTGGGGTTCGTCGCCAACCAGCCGATGGTGCTGGCAGGGGTGCTCGACATCAATTCGTCGAAGAAGGCGGCGCGCTTCGTGCGCTTCTGCGACGCGTTCGATATCCCGATCGTCACCTTCGTCGACGTGCCGGGCTTCCTGCCGGGCACCGCGCAGGAGCATAACGGGATCATCAAGCACGGCGCGAAATTGCTGTTCGCTTACGCCGAGGCGACCGTCCCCAAAATCACCGTCATCACCCGCAAGGCTTATGGCGGGGCCTATGACGTGATGGCCTCCAAGCATCTGCGCGGCGACCTCAATTATGCCTGGCCGACCGCCGAGATCGCGGTGATGGGCGCCAAGGGCGCGGTGGAGATCATCTTCCGCGGCTTGAACGAGGAAGGGATTGCGGAAAAGACCCGCGAATATGAGGCGCGGTTCGCCAATCCGTTCGTCGCGGCGTCGAAGGGCTTCATCGACGAGGTGATCCAGCCGCACTCGACCCGCCGCCGCATCGCGCTCGGGCTTCGGAAGCTCCGCAGCAAGACGCTGGAGAATCCGTGGAAGAAGCACGACAATATTCCGTTGTGACGATGTGCTCCCGCGAAGGCGGGAGCCCAGACTGTGTCCCCGCCTTCGCGGGGACACATTAAGGGACTGGAAATGAAACTAGGCCGCCTCAACCACGTCGGCGTCGCGACGCCCTCGATCGCCAAATCGATCGAAACCTATCGCCTGCTGCTCGGCGCCGAGACGATCGGCGAGCCGTTCGATCTCCCCGCGCAGGGGGTGAAGGTATGCTTCGTCGACGCGCCCAATACTCAGATCGAGCTGATCGAGCCCTATGACGAAAATTCGCCGATCGCGGGGTTCCTCAGGAAAAACCCGGCCGGCGGGCAGCATCACGTCTGCTTCGAGGTGCCCGACATCCACGAGGCCGCCGCGCATATGAAGGCCAACGGCGCGACCGTGCTCGGAGAGCCGCGGATCGGCGCGCACGGCACCCCGATCGTCTTCGTCCATCCGAAGGATTTCGGCGGGATGCTGGTCGAGCTGATGGAAACGCCCAAAGGCGACCATTGAGGTGATATAGATTCCGTTCGCCCTGAGCTTGTCGAAGGGCTGCACTTCTTTCCGTGGAAGAAAAGTGCAGGGCTTCGACAAGCTCAGGGCGAACGGAGAGGGAGAAGGACAGACAATGGCCGATTACGAAACGATCCTGACCGAACGGAAGGGCGATGTCCTCGTCATCACGCTCAACCGGCCCGACCGGCTCAACGCCGCTTCGCTCGACATGGCCGAGGAACTGACCGACGCACTCTACCATCTCGATGGCGCGCGCGCGGTGCTGATCACCGGCGCGGGGCGCGCTTTCTGCTCGGGTGCCGATCTGCAGGGGCGCGGCGATCGCCCGGTGACCGGCAGCGGCGATGCCGCGCACCGCTCGCTGATGCTGCATTACAATCCGGCGCTGACCCAGATCATGCGGCTCGACGTGCCGGTGGTCACCGCGGTCAATGGCGCGGCGGCGGGTGTGGGCTGTTCGCTCGGCCTGTCGGGCGATTTTGTGCTGGCGGGCAAATCGGCTTACTTCCTCCAGGCGTTCGTCAATATCGGGCTGGTCCCCGACGGCGGATCGACCTGGCTGCTCGCCAAGGCGATCGGCCGCGCGCGCGCGACGCGGATGATGATGCTGGGCGAGAAGATCGGTGCCGATCAGGCCGAGCAATGGGGGATGATCTACAAGTCGGTCGACGATGCGGCGCTGATGGACGAGGCGCTGGCGCTGGCGGCGCGGCTCGCCGCCGGGCCGACGGTCGCGCTGGCGACGATGCGCCACAATATCATGACCGCGCTCGACGGTTCGTTCGAACAGGTGCTGCGCGCCGAAGCCGAGGGACAGCGCCGCGCCGGCGACACCGCCGATGCACGCGAGGGCACTTTGGCGTTCCTCCAAAAGCGCAAGGCGGAATTCAAGGGTAAGTAGATTTAGAAGTGAATCCACCCCGGCGAAGGCCAGGGTCCAGCAACGGGCCGCTCGCGACTGGGCCCCGGCCTTCGCCGGGGCGGTATGAGGTGGTTGAGAGAGTGACATGACCGATAGCAAACCGACGCTCGACAATTGGTCCGCCGCCGCCGCCAAGGAGGTGAAGGGCAAGGATCTCACCTGGCACACGCCGGAGGGGATCGCGGTCAAGCCGCTCTATACCGCCGAAGACGTTGCGGTCGATCCGGGCCTGCCCGGTTTCGCGCCGTTCACTCGCGGGGTGCGCGCGTCGATGTATGCCGGGCGGCCGTGGACGATCCGGCAATATGCCGGCTTCTCCACCGCCGAGGAATCGAACGCTTTCTACCGCCGCAACCTCGCGGCGGGGCAGAAGGGCCTCTCGGTCGCGTTCGATCTCGCGACGCACCGCGGCTACGACAGCGATCACCCGCGCGTGGTGGGCGATGTCGGCAAGGCCGGGGTGGCGATCGACAGCGTCGAGGACATGAAGATCCTGTTCGACGGCATCCCGCTCGATCAGATGAGCGTGTCGATGACGATGAACGGCGCGGTGATCCCGGTGCTCGCCTTCTTCATCGTCGCGGGCGAGGAACAGGGGGTCGAGCGCAAATTGCTCGACGGGACCATCCAGAACGACATCCTCAAGGAGTTCATGGTCCGCAATACCTATATCTACCCGCCCGAACCCTCGATGCGGATCATCTCGGACATTTTCGCCTACACCAGCCGCGAGATGCCGAAGTTCAATTCGATCTCGATCTCCGGCTATCACATGCAGGAAGCCGGCGCGACGCAGCTCCAGGAGCTGGCTTTTACCATCGCCGACGGCATGGAATATGTGAAATACGGCGTCGCCTCAGGGCTCGATATCGACAAGTTCGCCGGTCGGCTGTCGTTCTTCTTCGCGATCGGCATGAACTTCTTCATGGAAGTGGCGAAGCTGCGCGCGGCGCGCGTGCTGTGGCATCGCGTGATGACCAGGCTCGGCGCGAAGGACGAGCGCAGCAAGATGCTGCGCACGCATTGCCAGACCAGCGGCGTCTCGCTGACCGAGCAGGATCCGTACAACAACGTCATCCGCACCACGATCGAGGCGATGGCGGCGATGCTCGGCGGCACCCAGTCGCTCCACACCAATGCGCTCGACGAGGCGATCGCGCTGCCGACCGATTTCTCCGCCCGCATCGCCCGCAACACGCAGATCGTGATCCAGGAAGAGACCGGGATGACCAAGGTGGTCGATCCGCTCGGCGGCAGCTATTATATCGAAAGCCTGACCCAGCAGCTCGTCGACGGCGCGTGGGAGATCATCGAGCGCGTCGAGCGCGAGGGCGGGATGGCCAAGGCGGTCGCCGCCGGCTGGCCCAAGGCGATGATCGAGGAAGCCTCCGCCGCGCGCGCGGCGCGGATCGACCGCGGCGAGGATGTGATCGTCGGGGTCAACAAATATCGCCTCGCCAACGAGGATGAGATCGAGATCCTCGATGTCGACAATCACGCGGTGCGCGAGGCGCAGATCCGCCGCATCAACAAGGTGAAGGCGGAGCGCGATTCCGCCGCGTGCCAGGCGGCGCTCGATGCATTGCGCGAGGGTGCCCGGGGCGACGGCAACCTCCTCGCCCTCGCCGTCGAAGCGGCCCGCGCGCGGGCGACGCTCGGCGAGATCTCCTCGGCGATGGAGGATGTGTTCGGCCGTTTCGGTACCTTCCCCACCCCGGTGAAGGGTATCTATGGCGGCGCCTATCGCGACGACCAGCGTTGGGAGCGTTTGCTCTCGGGCGTCACCTCGACCGGGAACCGCCTCGGCCGCAAGCCGCGCATCTTCGTCGCCAAGATGGGGCAGGACGGGCATGACCGCGGCGCCAATCTCGTCTCGTCGATGTTCGGCGATCTCGGGTTTGAGGTCGTCGCGGGTCCGCTGTTCCAGACCCCGCAGGAAGCCGCTGCGCTGGCGCTGGAGAAGGACGTCGACGTGGTCGGCGCTTCGAGCCTCGCCGCCGGGCACAAGACATTGATCCCCGAGCTGATCGGCCATCTGAAAGACGCCGGTCGCGCCGATATCAAGGTCGTCGCCGGCGGGGTGATCCCGGCGCAGGATTATCAGGCGTTGTACGATGCCGGTGTGCAGGCGATCTTCGGCCCGGGCACCAATCTCATCAAGGCGGCGGAAGAAGTGTTGCGGCTGCTCGGCCACAATATGCCCCCGCAGGCGGAGGCGGCGGAATGACGCAGCATATCGAGACGCTGACGGTCCACGCGGGCACCGCGCCCGATCCGACCACCAAGGCGCGGATCACCCCGATCTACCAGACCGCTTCCTATGTGTTCGACGATGTCGATCACGCGGCGAGCCTGTTCAACCTCGATGCCTTCGGCAACATCTACAGCCGCATCATGAACCCCACCAACGGCGCGGTGGAGGGCAAGGTCGCCGCGCTCGAGGGCGGGGCGGCGGCGTTGGCGGTGGCCTCGGGGCATGCCGCGCAATTCCTTGTCTTCCACACGTTGATGGAGCCCGGGAAGCATATCGTCGCGGCGAAGCGGCTGTACGGCGGATCGCTCAACCAGATCGGGTCGAGCTTCAAGAAAATGGGGTGGCATGCGTCGTTCGTCGATGCCGACGATCCGGCCAATGTCGCGGCCGCGATCACCCCGGACACTCGCGCGGTGTTCATCGAGAGCCTCGCCAACCCCGGCGGCGTGGTGCAGGATATCGCGGCGATCGCCAAGGTCGCGCATGACGCGGGCGTGCCGCTGATCGTCGACAATACGATGGCCACCCCGATGCTGTGCCGCCCGATCGAGCACGGCGCCGATATCGTCGTCCACTCGCTGACCAAATTCCTCAACGGGCACGGTAATTCGATCGGCGGCGTGATCGTTGACGGCGGCACGTTCGATTGGGCGAAGGGCGGGAAATATCCGTATCTGAGCGAGCCGAACGATTCCTATCACGGCAAGGTGTTCACTGAGGCGTTCGGCAATCTCGCCTTCATCCTCGCCGCGCGGACCCTGGGGCTGCGCGATCTCGGGCCGGCGCTGGCGCCGATGAACGCCTTCCTCGCGCTGACCGGCATGGAAACGCTCGCGCTGCGCATGGAGCGGCATTGCGACAATGCGCTGAAGCTCGCGCAATGGCTGCAGAACCACCCCAAGGTGGCATGGGTTTCCTATGCCGGGCTGCCGGGCGACCGCTATCACGCGCTCGCGCAACGTTATCTCGGCGGCAAGGGCGGGGCGGTGTTCACCTTCGGGCTGAAGGGCGGGTATGACGCCGGCATCGCTTTGGTTTCGCGCGTCAAATTGTTCAGCCATCTCGCCAATCTCGGCGACACGCGCTCGCTGATCATCCACCCCGCCTCGACCACCCACCGCCAATTGCCCGATGCCGAGCGGATCGCCGCGGGCGCGGGGCCCGATGTGGTGCGTGTCTCGGTGGGGATCGAGAATATCGCCGACATCATCGCAGATATCGAGCAGGCACTGGAGGCCGCATGACGACCGAAACCCGTAATGACTGGACGCGCGAGGAGATCGCCGCGCTGTTCGACCTGCCGTTCGGCGATCTCGTGTTCCGCGCCGCCGAGGTGCATCGCGCGCATCACGCCGCGAACGAGGTGCAATTGTGCACCCTGTTGTCGATCAAGACCGGCGGCTGCCCCGAGGATTGCGGCTATTGCTCGCAATCGTCGCACGCCGACAGCGGGGTCAAGGCGACCAAGCTGATGGACGTGCGCGCGGTGCTCCAGTCCGCGGCGCAGGCCAAGGATTCGGGCTCGCAGCGCTTCTGCATGGGCGCGGCGTGGCGCAACCCCAAGGACCGCGACATGCCCGCGATCATCGAAATGGTGAAGGGCGTGCGCGAGATGGGGATGGAAACCTGCATGACCCTGGGCATGCTGACCCCCAGTCAGGCGCGCCAGCTCGCCGATGCCGGGCTCGATTATTACAACCACAATATCGATACCTCGCCCGAACGTTATGGCGAGGTAATCTCCACCCGCACGTTCGGCGAGCGGCTCGAGACGCTGGAAAACGTTCGCTCGGCGGGGATCAACGTGTGCTGCGGCGGGATCGTCGGGATGGGCGAGACGCGCGATGATCGCGTCGGCTTCATCCACGCGCTCGCGACGCTGCCGCGCCACCCGGAAAGCGTGCCGGTCAATGCCTTGGTGCCGGTGAAGGGCACGGTGCTGGGCGACATGCTCGCCGATACGCCGCTGGCGAAGATCGACGATATCGAATTCGTGCGGACGGTGGCGGTGGCGCGGATCACGATGCCGATGAGCATGGTGCGCCTCTCCGCCGGGCGTGAGAGCATGTCGGAAGCGACCCAGGCCTTGTGCTTCATGTGCGGGGCCAATTCGATCTTCACCGGGGACAAATTGCTCACCACCGGCAACCGCGGCGACAGCGCCGATGCGGCGCTGTTCGCGAAACTGGGCGTGCGCCCGATGGAAGCCGAAGAGCCGATGCGGGTGTGCGAGGCGGCTGAGTGAGAACGTATGCTCCGTTCCCCTGCGAAGGCGGGGGTCCAGTCTCGGCGCAGCGCGCCGATCGCGCTGCCGCGCGAAAGCTTTTCGGGGCTGGACCCCGGCCTTCGCCGGGGAACAGAGAATAGAGGCAACCTGATCTTCTACCATCGATATTCGCTGCTTTTCGACGGAAGCTGAAACAATGTTCAAGAAAATCCTTGTCGCCAATCGTGGCGAGATCGCGTGCCGGGTATTCCGCACCGCGAAGAAGATGGGCCTCAAGACGGTCGCGGTCTATTCCGATGCCGATGCGCGCAGCCCGCATGTGCTGATGGCCGATGAGGCGGTGCGGCTCGGGCCGGCGCCGGCGGCGGAAAGCTATCTCAAGGCCGATCTGATCCTCGCCGCCGCCAAGGCGACCGGGGCGGACTGCATCCACCCCGGCTACGGTTTCCTCTCCGAGCGCGAGAGCTTCGCCAAGGCCTGCGCCGAGGCGGGAATCGCCTTCGTCGGGCCGCCGCCCAAGGCGATTGCCGCGATGGGCGACAAGATCGAATCGAAGAAGCTCGCCAAACAGGCGGGGGTCAATGTCGTCCCCGGCTTCCTCGGCGAGATCGCGACGACCGAGGATGCGGTGAAGATCGCCAAGGACATCGGCTTCCCGGTGATGATGAAGGCATCGGCCGGCGGGGGCGGCAAGGGGATGCGGCTCGCGTGGAGCGAGCAGGACGTCCGCGAAGGCTTCGAGGCGACCAAGCGCGAAGGGCTCGCCAGCTTCGGCGACGATCGCGTGTTCATCGAGAAGTTCATCGAAAGCCCGCGCCACATCGAGATCCAGGTGCTCGGCGACCAGCACGGCAATATCGTCTATTTGAACGAGCGCGAATGTTCGGTGCAGCGCCGCCACCAGAAGGTGGTCGAGGAAGCGCCGTCGCCGTTCGTCACGCCGAAGATGCGCAAGGCGATGGGCGAGCAGGCGGTCGCGCTGGCCCGCGCAGTGGGCTATTATAGCGCGGGGACGGTCGAGCTGATCGTCTCGGGCGCGGACAAGACCGGCGAGAGCTTCTATTTCCTCGAAATGAACACCCGGCTGCAGGTCGAGCATCCGGTGACCGAGGAGATCACCGGGCTCGATCTGGTCGAGCAGATGATCCGCGTCGCCGCCGGCGAGAAATTGTCGTTCGCGCAGAAGGACGTGAAGATCAACGGCTGGTCGGTCGAGAACCGCGTCTACGCCGAGGATCCCTACCGCGGCTTCCTGCCCTCGATCGGCCGGCTCGTCCGTTACGCCCCGCCGGAGGCCGGCGACGGCGTGCGCGTCGACGACGGCGTGCGCGAGGGGGGCGAGGTCAGCATGTTCTACGATCCGATGATCGCCAAGCTGATCACCCACGGCAAGACCCGCGAGGAGGTGATCGACAAGCAGATCGCCGCGCTCGACGCGTTCGAGATCGAAGGGCCGGGGACCAACCTCGATTTCGTCTCGGCGCTGATGCAGCACCCGCGCTTCCGTTCGGGCAATATCACCACCGGGTTCATCGCCGAGGAATATCCCGAGGGGTTCCACGGCGCCCCGGCCTCGGACGAACTGGTACGCACGCTGGCGGGTGTCGCGGCTTATGCGGGTGTCGCCTGGGCCGAGCGCGCGCGGCATGTCGACGGCCAGCTCGGCGCGCCGCTCGATGCGCCGGCCGACTGGGTGGTGCGGATCGGCAAAAAGGATCACGCGGTCACGGTCGACGGCGACGACGTGACGGTCGATGGCAAGCCGCTCGACGGCACGATCGACTATTTCCCGGGCGATCGCTTCGCGGTGGTCGACGGTGCGGCGCCGCTGACGGTGAAGATCGCGCGCACCCGCACCGGCTTCACGCTCAACGCGCGCGGCGCGAGCCACAAGGTGCGCGTGCTGCCGGCGCGGATCGCGCCTTATGCCAAGCATCTGCTCGAGAAGATCCCGCCCGATCTGTCGAAGTTCCTGATCGCGCCGATGCCGGGGCTGCTCGTGCGGCTCGACGTCAAGGCCGGCGACAAGGTCGAGGCCGGGCAGGCGCTCGCGGTGGTCGAGGCGATGAAGATGGAAAACATCCTGCGCGCCGAGAAATCCGCGGTGGTGAAGACGGTCAATGCGGAAGCGGGCGAAAGCCTCGCGGTCGATCAGGTGATCCTGGAACTGGAGTGACCGGAAACTCCCCTCCCCTTTGGGGGAGGGGCTTTATTATCGCATTTACCGCCGCGCTTCGGGCGCGTGGACCAGCGCGCGGAGTTGTTCGAGCTCCTCGGGCGTATCGACGTCGATCAATTCCTGTTCGTTGGTCACAACATGCACCCCGGCGCGGATCATGTCGCGCGCGTCCTGATCGTCGCGGATCGCCAGCACCTCGTCGAACCGCGCCGCGCCGAACAGCACCGGCGGCGAGGGGTAGCGGCCGTTGCTCGATGCGACCACCGCCGAAGGGCCGTCGGCGGCGTCGAGCAGCCGGTAGATATGCGTCGCGGTGACGCGCGGCATATCCGCCAGCGCGATGATCACCGCCGCCGCCCCGGCGTCGCGCGCGCGCTCCACCCCCAGCCGCACCGCCGACGCCATGTCGCGATCGGGATCGTGATCGGGGATGATCGTGAAGCGATGCGCGGCGAAATCGATCTCGCAGCCGTTGGTGATCGCCACGCGCTCCTTGAACGGCACGTCCTCCAGCGTCACCGCGACATGCAGCCCGAGCGGGCGCGAGAGGAACATTTCGTCGAGCTTGCTGCCGATATCGCCGAACCGCTTCGATTTGCCCGCGGCAAGCAGCGCGAGCACGGTCTGTTCGACCGGGATCATCGCCCGATCCGCCGTGTGGCGCGGGCGTTCGCCTTGCGCTGCACACCGTTGGTCGTAAAAATCATGGCTCGCGCTCCGTTCGCCTTGAGAGGGTAACGCTTGCGCTGGATGTTGGTGCCCATGCGAAAAATACTCGTGCTCCTCGCATTGCTGGTCACGGCATGCGGAAAGGGGCAGGATCGGCCGATGACCGAAGCCATTTCCCCGCTTTCCGCCCCGATCGTCATCGCGCATCGCGGCGCGAGCGGCGAACGGCCCGAGCATACGCTCGGCTCCTATGAGCGGGCGATCGAGCAAGGCGCGGATTTCATCGAACCCGATCTGGTGCCGACCAAGGACGACGTGCTCGTCGCGCGGCACGAGAATGAGATTTCGGAAACCACCGACGTCGCCGCACATCCCGAATTCGCCGCGCGCCGCACCACCAAGACGATCGACGGGCAGAAGCTGACCGGCTGGTTCGTCGAGGATTTCACGCTCGCCGAACTGAAGACGCTGCGCGCGAAGGAGCGGCTGCCGCTGCTCCGCCCCGAGAACCGGAAATATGACGGGCAGTTCGAGATCCCGACGCTCGCCGAGATCATCGCGCTCGCCAAGCGCCACCATGTCGGCATCTATCCCGAGACCAAGCACCCGACCTATTTCGCCTCGATCGGCCACCCGACCGACGCGCTGCTGGTGAAGCAATTGCAGGCGGCGGGGTGGAACACCCCCGACGCACCGGTCTTCATCCAGTCGTTCGAGGTGGAGAATCTCAAGCGGATCCACCAGATGACCGGCATCCGGCTGATCCAGCTGGTCGACAAGGAAGGCGGCCCGGCGGACGGCGCCGCGCCGAGCTATGCCGCGATGCTGACCCCCGAAGGATTGCGCGACATCGCCTCTTACGCCTTCGGGATCGGCCCCAACAAATCGATGCTGTGGGACGGCAAACTGCCGACCGGGCTGATCAGCGCCGCGCATGCCGCGGGGTTGCGCGTCCATCCCTGGACCTATCGCGCCGAAAATTATTTCCTGCCGTCCGAATATCGCAACGGGCTCAATCCGCGCGAGCACGGCGATCTGGACGGCGAGATCAAGGCCGCGCTGCGCCGCGGGCTCGACGGCTTCTTCAGCGATTTCCCGGGGATCGGGGTCAAGGCGCGCGACGAGGTGCAGCGGGAGCGGAAGAAATGACGCGGCGAGCGATGACGATCATCCTGGCGGCGCTGCCGCTGATCGCGACGGCGGGGTGCGTGCGCACCATCACCAGCGTCGCCACCGCGCCGGTCAAGGCAACCGGCAAGGTCGTCGACTGGAGCACGACCAGCCCGTCCGAGCGCGATCGCGCTTATGCCCGCAAGATGCGCAAACAGGCCGAGCGCTGCCACAAGCATCCCGATGCGCCCGAGTGCGCGCAGAACGGCTATGCGCAGCAACCGCAGCGGTAGCATAGAAATCATCGTCGCGTTGGTGACATTTGGTCCGCGCCGGGCAATCTGGCGCATCGCGGGCTAGGTCGGATCACCTCTCCCCGTTCGGGCTGAGCCTGTCGAAGCCCTGCCCTTTCTTCCCCGCAAGAAGGGCAGCCCTTCGACAGGCTCAGGGCGAACGGGTCGTATTTCGCGCGCGCCGCTCAAAAAAAGACGGGCGGCATTGCTGCCGGCCCGCCACATCCCCCTTTTGAGTTTCAGAAGTTCTTCGACACCTGAAACGTCACCGTCCGGCTCGGATTGACGAACACCGCCGTCGCCCCGCCGACGAACGGGACCCCGAATGCCTGGCTCCAGCTCACCTTGTTGGTGAGGTTGCGGCCGACCACCGCGACATCCCAGCCGTGCGCCTTGTTGGTGATCCCGATCCGCGCGTCCACCGTGGTATAGGCGGGCATCATCGTCGCCGGATTCTGTGTGTCCTGATAATTGGTCAGCCCGGTATAATTGACCGAGCCGCGCGCGGTGAAATCCAGATCGCCCGACAGCGGGGCGTCGACCTGGCCGTAAGCGCTCCATTTCCACTTCGGCGCGCGGGTCAGGCGATAGCCGCTGAGGTCGGAATAGCCGAGCGGGCAGGTCTGGTTATAGATGCACGGGCCGTTGTAGCTGCGGTATTTCGCATCGAGATAGGCGACATTCCCGCCGAAGCTGAGGAACGAGACCGGGCGGACATTGCCCTCCACCTCGATACCGCGCGAGCGCACGTTGGCGGCATTGCCGGTGACGAAGCTGGTGCCGTTGAACGACGACACCTGAAGATTGTCGAAATTGGTGCTGAACACCGCGAGGTTGAGATCATATACCCCGCGCTCCCCGCGCAGCTTGACCCCGGCCTCCCAGGATTTCGCGCGCTCGGGATCGAATTGATATTTGCCGGTATTGCCGAGCTGGGTGTCGTTGGCGACGAAACCGCCGCCCTTGCTGCCCGTCGCATAGCTGACGTAGACCTGTCCGAGCCGGCTGAATTTATAGCTGATCTTGCCCGAATAATCCCACAATTTCTCGTGGCGCTTGGCGCGTATGTCGTAGGGCCTGAACGAGGCTGGCCCGCCCGGCAGCATCTGCATCCGCGCCTGTTTGGTCTCGTCGCTGTAGCGCACGCTGCCGTCGATCGTCAGCCCGGGCAGCAACTCCATATTGGCGGCGAGGAAGGGCGAGATCGATTCGCTCTTCTGGTCGAACGGCAGTACCGACGGGCCGCGCAACGCCGGCGAGAAATTCCAGAACACATTCTGCACGATATGCGATTGCGCATAATAATATTGCAGCCCGGCGATCAGCGAGAGCTTGCCGATCGACCCCGATAGCCGCGCTTCCTGCGAAATCTGCGTCGTGCGCTCGATGTGCAGATTGTCGATCAGCGTCAGCGGGCTGTTGTCGATATCGGTTTCGGTATTGGCCTTGATATGCTGATAGCCGCCGATCGTCGTCAGCTGCACCCCGCCGCCGAGATCGGTGTTGGTGGTGAGCGTCACGCCGAGCGTTTCGGTACGCGAAAAGCCGCGGCCATAGGTCGAATCCGCCACCCGGACGAAGCTGGGATATTCGGGGACCCCGCCGTACGGCGCCGAAGCCGCGCGGATCGCATTGGCGATCGCGCTGGTGCCCAGCCCGTTGAACGCGAGGTTGTTGCCCTTGTAATCGTTCTTCCCGTATTCGACCTTGAGCTTGGCCGACATGCCCTTCATCGGCTCGAACAGGAGCTGGCCGCGGATGCCGAGATAATTATTGCCGTTGTCGTCCTGCTTGGTCGCGCGGTTGTACATATAACCGCCGGCGTGCCCGCCCTGGACGCTGAGCCGCGCCGAGAGCGTGTCGGTGATCGGGCCGGAGAGATAGCCTTCCGCATTCCAGCCGTTGTTGACCGCTTCATAGCCGGCCGAGACGCGGCCCTGGAAATCGCGCGTCGGCGCGGCGGTGATCACGCTGATCGCGCCGGCATCGGTGTTCTTGCCGAACAACGCGCCCTGCGGCCCGCGCACCACCTCGACGCGCTGGACGTCCATCATCGCGGTCTGCAGCGAGCGCGAGCGCCCCGAATAGACGCCGTCGACGAAGAAGCCGACCGATTGCTCGAACGCGAGATTGCCCCCGCCCGAGCCGAGCCCGCGCATGTTGATGACGAAATTGCCGTTGGTCTGGTCGATCTGGAGGTTGGGGATGCCCGACTGGAGATCGTTGAACTGCCGCACCCCCATCTTGTCGAGCGCGTCGCCCGAGACGACCGCGACCGACAAGGGCACGTCGAGCAGGGTCTGCGGGCGCCGCGTCGCGGTGACCACCACGTCGTTGCCGAGCGGCTGTTGCGCCGCGCGCGGGTCGCTGTTCCCCGCGCTCGCATCCTGCGCGAACGCCGGCGTGGCCGACAGCATCAGCAGCGGCAGCGCCGCCCCCCGCATCAACGTCTGACGGTGATATTTCGAACCCTGCATCCTGCTCTCCTCCGCTCATCGGATCCGCGCGGCAATCTTCCGCCGCCGCTTCGGTATCGGACATTTCCGATTTAGTTAGTAAACTAACTGACAGGCCTCCTGTCAATCTCAAAAGGTGAGGGCGTTGGGCGGGAGGCCGATCAGCGCGCGGCCGTGCAGCTCGGCGGCACCGTCCTTGTCATAGACGATATGGTTAGACATCACGTTCACGTCGCGCAGGTAGCGCTGCATCGGATTGCTGCGCAGGTGCGCGCTGGCACCGCTCGCTTCGGCGACCATCATGATCGCCTGACGGCACAATTCCATCGCCTGCGCGATCTGCAGCCGCATGTGCGAGCGCTGGATGAAATCGGCGCGTCCCTCCGGGCGGGCGAGCGCGATATTGGTGTTCACGGCGTCGCGCAGCAGCAGCTCGGCGGTGCGCGCCATGACATTGGCATTGGCGAGCCGCATCTGCGCCGCGGGCTTTTCCGCCTGCTTCATATCGGTGCCGTGGACCACGCGCTCGGCGAGTTGCTTGCGGAACTGCGCCACCGCCGCGCGCGCCGCGCCGACCCCGGAGATCGCCGCGGTCACCCCGAGGAACGGGATCATCGGCTGGCGATAGAGCGGATTGTCGTAGAGCCGTGCGCCATGCGCGGTGCCATTGCGCATCTCGGTCATGTCCATCGTGCGGTAATCGGGGACGAATATGTCGTCGATCAGCAGATCGTGGCTGCCGGTGCCTTCCATCCCGTCGATGTGCCAGGTGTCGATCACCGTCACCTCACGCGTCGGCAGCGCGCAGAACAGCACCACGTTCGCCGGGCCGTCGACGATCGCGCAGGCGACCAGCACCCAATCGGAATGCATCACCCCGGTGCCCCATTTCCACCGCCCGCTGATGCGATAGCCGCCGTCGACCGGCACCGCTTTGCCCGGCGGCGCGGTGACCCCCGGCGCGATGACATAGGGGACGCGGTCGCCCGCGCGCGTGCCGAAGATCTCGTCCTGGAAGCGTTCGGGGAATTGGGTGAGCATCCAATTATGCTCGACGCAAAAGGCCGCGACCCAGCCGGTCGACGGGCAGCCCTCGCTCAGCGGGAGCATCGCGTCGATGAAGCTGTCGGCGTCGAATTCGAGCCCGCCATATTTCTTCGGGATGAAGTGATAGAAGCAGCCGGTCGCGCGGATCGCGTTCCATGTCTCGACCAGCGGGTGGCGCACCCGCTCGCATTCGGCGGCATGCGCGGCGAGCAGCGGCTTCAACGCCGTGGTGCGGCGGATCAGCTCCGCCGGGGTGAGCGCGGCAAGCGCGGCGCGCGTCATGAAATCATCATTGGCGGGGATAAACGGCTGGACGGTCAGCGGCTTGAGGTCGGTCATGGGACTCTCCTGACAATGGGCCTTCTGATGGGCGCAGGCCGATATTGTCAGGTTAGCTGACTAAATGCAATTAGGAATCTAACCTTCTCCGTCACAGCAATTCGTACACGTCATATTCCACCGCACCGCCCACCGAGGCGCCGATCCCCACGGTGACGATATCGTTGAGCCACTGATAATCGGGGTGCCCCGTCTCGAAGATCGGCGCGGTGCGGAAATAGACCTGGGCGTGTTCCTCGGGCGTTTGCGGCCCGCCGCGGCGCGAATAATCGCGCACCTTGTCCATCGGGCGCAGCACGCCGCGATAGGAGACGTAGATCAGCGCGCCGTCATGCGTCTCGAACGTCACCCGCGCGTCGAGCCGGAGCACCCCGCGCTCGTCGATCGTCGCCCAATCGCCCCCGCTCGGCATCACCCGGCCCGACAGTCGCTCGCCGGTGAGGGTGCCGCCGGTCAGCGCGGCGATCATCCGCGTCCCGAAATGCGCGCGGCCGACCATCTGCTGCGGCTCGGTGAATTCGGCGCGATACGAGCACAAATGGCCGAAACGCGGCTCGACCCCCGGAATCTTTTTCATCTCGACACCTCTCCACTGATCGATCATTGCTTTGAATACTAAGTAATGACGGGAGGGCGTCAAGCGCGGCCGGTTGCGTTGCCACCGCGCGGCGCCTCACTTACAGCACCGCAAGCCGGCAAGAGGGGAAACGGGTTCGGATTATGGCAGCGGCAGAGGATTCGCCCCAGGCGCCGATCGCCGCGCCGCATCCGATGATGCTGATGAACCTGCTGCGCGCGGTCTATTGGTATGACGAGGCGCTGCAGGCGGCGCTGCGCCGCGCGGGCTGGCCCCCGGTGACGCGAATCCAGTCGATGCTGTTCGCCAATCTCGCGCTCGGGGTGCGCCGCCCGGCGCGGCTGGCGCATAACCTTGGCATCACGCGGCAGTCGATGAGCCAGATGCTCGACGAACTGGCGCGGCGCAATATCGTTCGTGTCTCGCCCGATCCGAGCGACGGGCGCGCGAGCATCGTCGAATTCCAGCCCGAAGGCCGCGCGCTGGCGCGGGCGGCGCGCGCGACGATGTATGCGATCGAGCATGAACTCGGCCAGCGGCTCGGCGCGGACGCGATGGCAGCGCTCGGCGCGCTGCTGGCGCGCGACTGGGGCGACCCGCCCGAGGTGACCACCCCCACCACTTACGAACCCGTCGAGGAGAAGAATCCATGAGCATCGGCATCGACAAGACGCTGGAGATCGCCGATCGCGTCGAGCGCTTCGTCCGCGAGGTGATCGTCCCCTATGAGCGCGATCCGCGCCGCGACCACCACGATGCGCCGACCGACGAACTGGTGATGGAGATGCGCGAAAAGGCGCGCGCCGCGGGGGTGCTGACCCCGCATATCCTGCCCGACGGCCGCCATCTGTCGCAGCGCGAGACCGCGATCGTCCTCGAGCGCTCCGGGCTGTCGCCGCTCGGCCCGCTCGCCTGCAACACCGCCGCGCCCGACGAGGGCAATATGTATCTGCTCGGCAAGGTCGGCAGCCCGGAGATCAAGGAGCGCTTCCTCAAGCCGCTGGTCGAGGGCCGCGCGCGATCGGCCTTTTTCATGACCGAGCCCGCGGCGGAGGGCGGGGCGGGCTCCGACCCGTCGATGATGCTCACCACCTGCCGCCCGGACGGCAATCACTGGGTGATCAACGGGCGCAAGGCGTTCATCACCGGCGCCGCCGGGGCCAAGGTCGGGATCGTGATGGCCAAGGCCGACGAGGGCGCGTGCATGTTCCTCGTCGACCTGCCCGATCCGGCGATCGTCATCGAGCGCGTCCCCAATACGATCGACAGTTCGATGCCCGGCGGCCACGCGACGATCCGCATCGAAAACCTCCGCGTTCCCGCCGATCAGATGCTCGGCCAGGCCGGGGAGGGGTTCAAATATGCCCAGGTTCGGCTGAGCCCGGCGCGGCTGTCGCACTGCATGCGCTGGTATGGCGCCTGCGTCCGCGCCAACGAAATCGCGACCGATTACGCCTGCCGGCGCCATGCGTTCGGCAAGGCTTTGGTCGATCACGAGGGCGTCGGCTTCATGCTGGCAGAAAATCTGATCGATCTGAAACAGGCCGAATTGATGATCGACTGGTGCGCGAGGGTGCTCGATAGCGGCGATCTCGGCACCGCGGAAAGCTCGATGGCCAAGGTCGCCGTGTCGGAAGCGCTGATGCGCATCGCCGATCGCTGCGTGCAGGTGATGGGCGGGAGCGGGGTGACCGGGGACACGATCGTCGAGCAGGTATTCCGCGAAGTCCGCGCCTTCCGCATCTACGACGGCCCGACCGAGGTGCACAAATGGAGCCTCGCCAAAAAGGTGAAGCGCGACTGGAAGGCGGCGCACGGCGGGTAATCGAGCGCCGCGCGATACCTCCGGCTTCCCTCTCCACCGTTCGCGCTGAGCCTGTCGAAGCCCTGCACTTTCTTCCGATGAAGAAGGGCAGCCCTTCGACAAGCTCAGGGCGAACGGAGAGGGGGCGCTAGATCAACTGCAGATCGCGCGGTTTCGCCCCCGGGAACAGCCCCGCGAGCCGATCCGCCCCCAGCCCGAATTGCCGCGCGACAAGCCCGCCGATCAGCGCGCGATAATCGGTCAGCACCGGCAGGTCGCGGCCCTGGTTGAGCGTGGCAGGGGACAAAGCGACCTGATCCCCCGCCAGCCGCCCACCGGCCACCCCGCCGCCGAGCACCCAATAGATGCTGCCGTGCCCGTGATCGGTCCCGCGATCGCCGTTCTCGCGGAAGGTGCGGCCGAATTCGGAGACGACGACGACATTGGTGTTGCGCCACGCCTCGGCGCCGATCGCCTCGGCAAAGGCCGCCAGCCCGCGCCCCAATTCGCCGATCCGATCGGCGAGATAGCCGGTCGCGCCGCCCTGATTGACATGCGTATCCCACCCGCCGACATCGACGAAGGCGAGGTTGAACTGCGCGCGCATCAGCGTGCCGATCCGGCTGGCGGACAAAGCGAAGCCCTTGGCGCTCACCGCGCCGCGGCTTGCCGCCTTCATCTCCTCGTCGAGCGTGCGATAGACGGTGTCGCGCACCTCGAACCCCTGCGCCACCGATCGCGACAGCGCGGGTTGCTGGGCATACATCCGCTCGATCAGCTTGGCCTGCCGCGTATCGATCGGCTTGCCGACATTGGCGAGCGCGAGATTGGGCACCGGCGCCGCGCCCCCGCGGAAGCACAAGGGCAATTGATCGGTGAAGGCGATCGGCTTGTCGCCGCGCCCCAATATCCCCGCCAGCCGCGCCATGAAGCCCGATCCGTAATCGCGATGGCCGCCGACCGGCTGGCCGAGCTCGATCGTGTCCTGCGTCTCGAAATGGCTGCGGCTCATATCGTCGGTGCCGGCGAACGGGACGAAGGCGATCTGGCGCTGCTGCCACAAGGGCAGGATGCTGTCCTTGAGCGCGGGGTGGAGGCTCCAGTGCGCGTCGAGCGGCAGCGGCGCCTTGGGATCGGCCGGATCGGGCTTGCCGAGCGCGATCGTCGGGCGCGCCTGATGGTAGAAGTCGCTCCCGGTCGGCACGATCACATTGGTAGCGTCATAGGCGCCGCGCAGGAAGATCACGAGCAGCCGGCTTCCCGCCTGCGGCGCGGCGAAAGCGCGGCCGGCGATCACCAGCGGCGCGAGCGCGGCGGCGCCCCTGAGCAGATCACGGCGATGGACATGCGGCGTCATGGCAACCTCGCTAACGGTGCATGAATTCGGGGGACGACAGGAACAGCGCATTCCATTCCTGCGGCGACGTCGCCTCGGCCAACGCGGCACGCGTCGGTTGGGCGAGCGCGTCCTGCAGGCCGTTGAAATAGAGTGCGTTCTGCAATTGCGGGAAGGCAGGGCGGTCGGCGGTCGTGCCGGGCAAGCGGAACAGGCCATAGGCGCCGCCGCCGATCTGCTTGGCGATATCGAACCGCGTCGCCATCTGTCCCGGGCCGGACCAGGCGGCGGCGTGCATGTCGTAACCGTCGGGGGTCTCGTGGTTGTAGAGCCCTTGCCCCATGCGGTTGAGCCAGTTGTTGATCGGCTGCGGGTTGAGGATCACGCGATCGCCATAGGTCAGGCGCACCGCCGAGATCGCATAGTGGATCGGGTCCTTGAAGGTCTTGCCCAGGGACGCGGCGAATTCGGGGGCGCGGATCATCGTGCGCATCACCTGCGCGATATCGCCATGCGTGCGCTGGAAGGTCTGCGCCATGCGACCGACCAGCGCGGGGGGCGGGGCGTCGCCCATGAAATAGCCGGCGATCTGCGCCGAGACGTGATGCGCGGTGGCGGGCGCCGCGGCGATCAGATCGAGCGCCTGCTCGACCTCGCCGAAGCCTGATCCCTTGATCGTGTGGCCGAGGAAGTGCTTGTCGCCGAAATCGTGCCGCGCGGGGTTGAACTCGAACAGGCCCGCGCGGAGGTAGAGCGGCTGGAGCTGCGGCCGCATCCGTGGCGCGTCGTGGTTGAGATCGACCCCCACCCCGGTGAGGATCCGCGCCAGTTCCTGCACATCCTGCTGGGTGTAGCCGGAGCCGACCCCCATCGTGTGCAATTCCATGATCTCGCGCGCGTAATTCTCGTTGATCCGCCCCGCGGCATTCTGATCGTTATCGAGGTAGCGCAGCATCGCCGGGTGGCGCAGCGTCGCTTCGAGCAGGTCGCGGAAATGCCCGAAGGCGTGGGTGCGGATCGTCTCCTCATAATCGCCGACCATCGCACGGATATCGCGCTTGCCGGCCTGGACGTTGAAATGGTTGAACCAGAACCACGTCATCTGCTCGCGCAGCTGATCGGGGGCATAGAGATCGCGCAGGATCGAACGCGAGCGCGCCTCGTCGGCCAGCGCGTTCATGCTTTTCTGATACGCCTCGCGCGCCGCTTTCTTCTGCTCGGGATCGACCAGCGCATTGGCATCGCGCTGCATCGCCTGCTGCGTGACGACGATCTGCGCCAGCGGCTCCCGGGTGATGCGCATCGCGGCGACCTGCGCAGCGGCATCGGGCGGGAGATCGGCGGGCGGTGCTTCGAGTTGTGCGGCGAGCCAGCGGTCGCTGCCGGGGCCGTCGCTCGCGGCGAGATCGGCGGCGGTCGCGCCCCAGGTCAGCCGGTTGGCCCAGGCGATCCGCTGCGCCGCGCCCGACGGCGCCGCCTGCGCCGGCAGCGCGCCGCCGGACAGCATCGCCAGGAGCGCGATCGACCCTGCGCCACGCGACCATGCCAATGCCATCCCTTGCCTCCGCTCGACTCGCCTCGACAGAAGCGCAAGGTGCACGCCCATGACTGAACATGCCCTGACGTAGGCATGAACTAACCGTCATTTACCAATTACTTGGCTGGGGCAGCCGCGCTCCACTCACCGCCGATCGCCTGGACCAGCGCGATCGCGGCGGTCTGCTGGTTGATCACCGCCTGAATCTGCGACTGGCGCGCGCTGAGCGCGGTGGTCTGCGCGACGATCACCTCCGAATAGTCGACCAGCCCGGAACGATATTGGTTGTTGGCGATCGTCTCGGCGCGGGTCGCGGCCTCGGCGGCGTCGGCGCGGCTTTTGGTCACATCCGCCAGCGAGCGCGTCGCGGCGAGATTGTCCTCGACCTGCTGGAAGGCGGTGAGCGTCGTCTGGCGATAGGTCGCGACCGCCTGATCATATTGCCCGCGCGCCTGCAGCACCTGCCCGTGGCGCGCGCCGAAATCGAGCAGGGTCATCAGCCCGCTGAGCCCGAACGACCAGAGGCTGGTCGCGGCGGAGAACAATTGGCTGACCTTGCTGCCGCTCGTCCCGGCATTGCCCGACAAGGTGAATTGCGGGAAATAGGCCGCGCGCTGGATGCCGATATTGGCATTGGCCGCCGCGACCCGCCGCTCGGCCGCCGCGACATCGGGGCGTCGTTCGAGCAGGGTCGAGGGGAGCACGCCCGGCACCGCGGGCACCGTCGGCTGCCACGCGACGGGCGGAAGCGTGAAGGTCGAGGGATTTTCCCCCGCCAGCACCGCGATCGCATGTTCGAGCACCGCGCGCTGGCGATCGAGATCCTGCCGCGAGGCGATCGCGTTCGAGAGCGAGGTCTGCGCCTGATAGACGTCGGAATGCGCGACCGTCCCGGCCTTGTACTTGTTGGTCGTGATCGTCAGCGCGCGCTGATAATCCTTGATCGTCGCGTCGAGCAGCACGATCTGCGCGTCGATCCCGCGCAATTCGACGTAATTGGTGGCGAGCTCGCCCTGCGCGGAGAGCGTCGCATTGGCGAGGTCGCCCGCGCTCGCCTGCGCATTGGCCTTGGCCTGCGTCACCGCGTTGCCGAGCCGGCCCCACAGATCGGGCTCCCAGCTCGCGCCGATGCTGAGCGCATAGCGCGAGCCCGAGGTGGTGACGGTGTTGCTGCCGACCCCGGCGCCGTTGCCGCTCCCCGCGCCGATGCTCGTCGCGGTGCCGCCCGAAAAGGCCTGCGAATGCTGCCCGCTCGCCGATCCGGTGACGGTGGGGAACAGGGCCGACCGCTGGACCATTACCAGCGCGCGCGCCGCTTCATAGGCCCCGCGCGCGGCGGCGACATTCTGGTTGGTGATCACCACCTTGCGTTCGAGCGCGTCGAGCGTGGGATCGTTGAACAGCGCCCACCATTCGCCGCGCGCCGCCGCGTCGCTCGGCTGCGCGACGCCCCAGCCGGGGGCTTCCTTGAACGAGGGCGGGATCGTGACATTGATCGGCGGGCGATAGGCCGGCGCCATGTTGCACCCCGCGAGCAACAGGGCGGAGACGACGGGCAGGGCGCGCTTCATGCGGTGGCTCCGGGAGCAAGCGGTAGATCGCCGTGGCGCGCCAGGCCTCGCTCCGCGGCACCGTGGCGGCGACGGAAGCGATCGAGCGCGAGATAGACGACCGGGGTGGTCAACAGGGTGATGAACTGGCTGGCGATCAGCCCGCCGAAGATCGCGATGCCGAGCGGACGGCGCAGCTCCGCGCCGTCGCCGAAGCCGATCGCTAGCGGCAAGGCGCCAAGCGCGGCGGCGAGCGTGGTCATCAGGATCGGGCGAAAGCGCAGCAGCGACGCCTCGCGCACCGCAGCGACCGGATCGAGCCCTTCGCCGCGCTCCGCCTCCAGCGCGAAATCGATGATCATGATCGCATTCTTCTTCACGATCCCGATCAACAGGATGATCCCGATCAGCGCGATGATGTCGAACTGGCCGCCGGTGACGATCAGCGCGATCATCGCGCCGACACCCGCCGAGGGGAGGGTGGAGAGCGCGGTGAGCGGGTGGATCGCGCTTTCGTAGAGGATGCCGAGCACGATGTAGATCGCGAGCAAGGCGGCGAGGATCAGCAGCGGCATCGATCCGGTCGATTGCGCGAACACCTTGGCGGTGCCGCCTAATTCGCCGTGGACCGTCGCGGGGAGCGCGAGGCTCGCCTGCACCTGTGCGATCAATTGCGCCGCCTGCCCCAGCGAGACGCCGGCGGGGAGGTTGAACGATACCGTGGCAGATGGCTCGCCGTCCGAATGGCTGACCGAGGCGTTGGTCGATCCGGTCGACCAGCGCGCGATCGCCGACAGGGGCGTCATCGTCCGTGCGGTGGTGCTCACCGCATTGCCCGCGGCGACCGCCGATCCGCCGGCGCCGGTGCCGCCAGTGCTCGCGGTCGGCGCGGCGGCGGTCGGGGTCGCCGACGCGCTCGGCGTCGGGGTCGGGTTGTTGCTCGCATTGTTGGCCGGCGGATTGAGCGGCAGATAGATGTTGGCGAGCGAGGCCGGCGATCCGTTGAACTGCCGCGCCGCCTCCATCACGACATGATATTGGTTGAGCCCCGAATAGATGTTCGCCACCTGGCGCTGGCCGAAAGCATCGTAGAGCGCGGCGTCGACCGCCTGCATCGTCACCCCGAGCCGCGCCGCGGCGTCGCGATTGACCTCGACGAAGGCATCGGCGCCGGCATCCTGCTGGTCGATATCGACATCGGTGACGGTGTCGGGATGCTGTTTCAGCGCATCGACCAGTTTCTGCCCGGCGGCCTTGAGCACATCGGGGTCGTCGGCCTTGAGCACATATTGATAGGTGCTGTTGCTCGATCGCCCGCCGACCTGCAGATCCTGTACAGGATTGAGGAACAGGCTGACCCCGCTGACCCGCGCGAGCTTGGGCCGCAGCCGCGCGATCACCGCCTGTACCGGCGGGCGCTGGTTGCGCGGCTTCAGGGTCGCGAACATGAACCCGCCGCCGGCGCGCGATCCGCCGGTGAACGCCACCACCGTCGCCACCGCCGGATCGCCCTTCACGATATGCACGATGCGGGTAAGCTTGTTCTGCATGTCGGTGAACGAGATGCTCTGGTCGGCGCGCAGCCCGCCCATCAGCCCGCCGGTATCCTGCTGCGGGAAGAAGCCCTTGGGCGCGATCGCGATCAGATAGATGTTGAGCACCACCGTGCCGGTGAGCAGGATGAGGACCGCGCCGCGGTGGAGCAATGCCCAATCGAGCGCGACCGCGTAGCGCGCCTGTGCCCAATCGAACGACTGCCGCGCCCAGCGCATCACGCGCCCCTCGCTCTCCTCGCCCAGCAGCACGCGCGAGGCGAGCATCGGGGTGGTGGTGAGCGAGACGACGAGGCTGATCATCACCGCAATCGACATGGTCAGCGCGAATTCGCGGAACAGCCGCCCGACCAGCCCGCCCATGAAGATCAGCGGCACGAACACCGCGATCAGGCTCAGCGAGATCGACAGCACGGTGAACCCTACCTCGCGCGCACCGGCGAAGGCGGCGGCGAGCGGCTTCATCCCCGCCTCGATATGCCGGCTGATATTCTCCACCACGACGATCGCATCGTCGACGACGAACCCGGTCGCGACGGTCAGCGCCATCAGCGAGAGATTGTCGAGGCTGAACCCGGCGAGATACATCACCGCGATCGTGCCGAGCAACGAGGCGACCACCGCCGCCGCGGGGATCAAGGTCGCGCGCCAGCTTCTCAGGAACAGGCTGACCACCAGCACCACCAGCAGGGTGGCGATGAGCAAGGTCACCTCCACCTCGCGCAGCGAGGCGCGGATCGTCAGCGTGCGATCGCTGGCGACGTCCAGGTGGATGTCGGGCGGGACGGCGGCGCGCAGCGCGGGAAGCTGCGCCTTCAACGAATCGACCACCTGGACGATATTTGCCCCCGGCTGGCGGCTGATCAGCACCGGCACCGCGCGCTTGCCGTTGAACAGCCCCATTGTGCGAATGTCTTCGGGGCCGTCGACGACATTGGCGATGTCTGACAGCCGCACCGCCGCGCCGTTGCGCCACGCGATCACCGTCCCGCGATAATCGGCGGCGTGGAGCCCGGCCTGATTGGAATAGATCTGCCAGCTGAACCCCTTGGCATCGAGTATGCCGCGCGGCCGGTTGGCGCTTTCGGATTGCAGCGCGGTGCGCACATCCTCGAGCGCGATGCCGTAGCGCGACAGCGCCAGCGGATTGACCTCGATCCGTACCGAGGGGAGCGCCGCGCCGCCCAGCTCGACATTGCCGACCCCCTGCACCTGGAGCAGTTTCTGCTGCACCACGGTCGAGACGGCGTCGTAGATTTCGGATGGGCTGCGCGTCGGCGAGGTGAGCGCGAGGATCAGGATCGGCGCTTCGGCGGGATTGGCCTTGCGGTAGCTCGGGTTGGTCCTGAGCGTCGCGGGGAGATCGGCGCGCGAGGCGTTGATCGCCGCCTGCACGTCGCGCGCGGCGCCGTCGATGTCGCGCGACAGATCGAATTGCAGCACGATCGACGACGAACCGACCCCCGAGCGCGAGGTCATTTCCGACACCCCGGCGATCGTGCCGAGGTGCCGCTCCAGCGGCGCGGCGACGCTGGAGGCCATCGTCGACGGGCTCGCGCCGGGCAGGTTCGCCTGCACCATGATCGTCGGGAAATCGACCTGCGGCAGCGGCGCCACCGGCAGCATGAAGAACGCCCCGACGCCGGCGAGCATCAGCCCGATCGTCAGCAGGATCGTCCCCACCGGCCGCCGGATGAAGGGCGCGGAAATGTTCACGCCGGGCGCGCCTCGCCCGCGGTGCCGCGCCGCACGCGCCAGCCGCGCTCGCGCCAGTTTTCGAGCCCGAGGAAGATGACGGGGGTGGTGAACAGGGTCAGCACCTGGCTGAAGATCAAGCCGCCGGCGATCGCGATGCCGAGCGGTTGGCGCAGCTCATGCCCCATCCCGCCGCCGAAGATCAGCGGGATCGCCGCGAACAGCGCGGCGAAAGTGGTCATCATGATCGGGCGGAAACGCAGCAGCGCGGCCTGACGGATCGCGTGATGCGCATCGGCGCCTTCCTCGCGCATCGCATCGAGCGCGAAGTCGATCATCATGATCGCATTCTTCTTCACGATGCCGATCAAGAGGACGATGCCGATGATCCCGATCACCCCGAGCCCCGATCCGGTGAGCCACAGCCCGAGCAGCGCGCCGATCCCGGCGGAGGGGAGGGTCGACAGGATCGTCACCGGGTGGACGAAGCTCTCGTAGAGCACCCCCAGCACGATATAGACCACGACGATCGCGGCGAGGATCAGCCACAATTCGTTGGCGAGCGACGCCTTGAACGCGCTCGCCGCGCCGGTGAAATTGGTGGTGATCGCGGGCGGCACGCCGATCTGGCGCTCGGCGCGCTCGATCGCGCTCACCGCGCTGCCCAGCGACACGCCGGGAGCGAGATCGAAGCCGATCGTCGCCGCGGGGAATTGCGCCTCGCGCGCAACAACGAGCGGCGCATCCTGGGTACGGATCGTCGCCACGGCCGAGAGCGGGACGCTCGCGCCGCCCGCCAGCGGGATGCGCAGATCGCCCAGCGCTTGCGGATCGGCGACCGTGCCCGGCTGCGCCTCCAGAATGACGCGATTCTGGCTCGACTGGGTGTAGATCGTCGAGACGATGCGCTGGCCGAAGGCGTCGTAGAGTGCATTGTCGATCGCCAGCGCGCTCAGCCCGAGCCGGCCGGCGACGTCGCGATTGATATCGACCACCACCGCGCGGCCGTTGGCGAGCACGTCGGAGGTGACGTTGTTGAGATGCTTGTCCTTCTTGAGCGCCGCGGCGAGCTTGGCGCCCCATTGGTCGACCAAAGCCTCGTCCGCGCCCTGTAGCGAGAAGCGATAGGCGTTGACCCCGGTCGAGGTATCGATCGTCAGATCCTGCACCGGGCGGAAATAGACCCGCATTCCCGGCACATTGGACACCGCGTGATTGAGGCTGGCGAGCACCTCCTCCAGATTGCCGCGCTCGCCCTCGGGCTTGAGGTTCACGATCATCCGGCCTTGCGACAAGGTGGCATTCTGCCCGTCGACCCCGATCGCCGAACTGAGGCTGGCGACCGACGGATCGGCGAGCAACGCTTGCGCGACCTGCTGCTGGAGCCCCGCCATCCGCGTGAAGCCGATATCCTGCGCCGCGCTGGTCGTCACCGCGATCTGGCCGGTATCCTGCTCGGGAAAGAGCGTCTTGGGGATGACGTAGAACAGCAATCCGGTCACCGCGAGCGTGCCCGCGAACACCAGCATCGTCAGCGCCGCGCGCGCCATCACCCAATCGAGCGCGCGGGCATAATGATGCGCGACGCGATCGAACCAGTCGCGGGTCACTTCGGACAGGCGATGCTGCCGCTCCTCATGCTCAGCCCGGAGCCAGCGCGCGGAGAGCATCGGCACGAGCGTCAGCGCGACCACCGCGGACAGCAGGATCGTCACCGCCAGGGTCACCGCGAATTCGCGGAACAGCCGCCCGACGACATCGCCCATGAACAGCAGCGGGATCAGCACCGCGATCAGGCTGACCGTCAGCGAGATGATCGTGAAGCCGATCTCGCTCGCGCCCTTCAGCGCGGCCTCGAACGGGCGCATCCCGTCCTCGATATGGCGGCTGATATTCTCCAGCACGACGATCGCATCGTCGACCACGAACCCCGACGCGATCGTCAGCGACATCAAGGTGAGATTGTTGATCGAGAAGCCGAGGAAATACATCGCCGCGAACGCGCCGACGAGCGACAGCGGCACCGAGATGCTGGCGATGATCGTCGCGCGGAGCGAGCCAAGGAACAGGAAGATCACGAGCGTGACGAGCAGGACGGCGAGCACCAGTTCGAGCTTCACGTCGGCCACCGAGGCGCGGATTCCCGCGGTACGATCGGTCAGCACGGTGACATGCACGTCGGCGGGAAGCTGCGCCTCCAGATCGGGCAGCCCGGCCTTGATCGCATCGACCGTGCCGATGACGTTCGCGCCCGGCTGGCGCTGGACGTCGATCACCACCGCGGGCTTGCCGTTCATCCACGAGCCGAGCCGCACATTCTCGGTCGCCTCGACGACATTGGCGACATCGGACAGGCGGATCGGCGCGCCATTGGCGAACCCGATGACGAGCGTGCGATAGCTGGTGACGTCGCCGAGCTGGTCGTTGGCGTCGATCGTCCAGCTCTTGGTCGGGCCGTCGAAACTGCCTTTGGCGGCATTGGCATTGGCGTTGCCGATCGCGGTGCGGATCGTTTCGAGCGACATGCCGCGCGCCGCGAGCGCCGCGACATTGGCCTGGATGCGCACCGCCGGCCGCTGCCCGCCCGACATCGAGACCAGCCCGACCCCGGAAACCTGCGCGATCTTGTTGGCGAATTGGCGCTCGACGATCCCCTGCACCTCACCCAGCGGGCGGGTGTCGGAGGTGATGCCGAGCGAGATGATCGGCGCGTCGGCCGGGTTGACCTTGGCATAGATCGGCGGGGCGGGGAGATCGGTCGGCAGCAGGGTATTCGCCGCGTTGATCGCTGCCTGCACTTCCTGCTCCGCCACGTCGAGCGACAGATCGAGCCGGAATTGCAGCGTGATCACCGACGCCCCCGACGAGGAGGCGGAGGTCATCCGCGTCAGCCCCGGCATCTGGCCGAACTGGCGTTCCAACGGCGAGGTGACGGTCAGCGCCATCACATCGGGGCTAGCGCCGGGATAGAGCGTCGAGACCTGGATCGTCGGGTAGTCGACCTCGGGTAATGCCGAGAGCGGCAGCGAGCGATAGGCGACGAGCCCGGCGAGCAGGATCGCGACCATCAGCAAGGTCGTCGCCACCGGGCGCAGGATGAACGCGCGCGACGGGCCGCCGGGCTGGGCGGGCGGCTCGGTCGGCATTGGCGCGGGGGGCGCGGCGGCGTCGCTCATCCGGCCGAATTGCCCTGACCGCGGTGGTGGCGGCCCTGACCGCCGCCGCCTTTACCGCCGCGACCGCCCGCACCGGGGCCGCCCTTGTCGCCCGGCAGGCGGACAGTCGATCCGTCCTCCAGCCCGTCGGCGCCTTCGGTGACGACCGTCGTGCCGGCGGCGATCCCCGAGAGGATCGCGACCTGCCCGTTGGCGCTCGGCCCGATCTTGACCGGGACCAGTTTCACCGTGCGGTCCTTCTGCAGCACGAACACGAAATCGCCCGGCGCGCCGTGGCGCACCGCGGTGACCGGCACCGTCACCGCATTGTGCAGCGTGTTGACCAGCATCGAGACGTTGACGAACTGGCTCGGGAACAGGGCATTGCCCTTGTTGTCGAACCGCGCCTTGGCCTTGACCGTGCCGGTGGTGGTGTCGACCTGATTGTCGAAGGTCAGGAAACGGCCGGTGACGAGCACCTTATTGTTGTTCTGGTCGAGCGCCTGCACCGGTAATCCGGCGCCGCTCCCCGCGGCATGGCCGATGTCCGAAAGCTGCGCCTGCGGCAACGCGAAGCCGACGTCGATCGGGTCGAGCTGGGTCACCACGACGATGCCGTTGGTGTCCGAAGGGGTGAGGTAATTGCCGATATCGACCTGGCGGATGCCGACGCGCCCGGTGATCGGCGATTTCACCGCGGTGTAATTGAGGTTGAGTTCGGCGGTGCCGATCGCGGCGCGGTCGGCGGCGACGGTGCCGGTGAGCTGGCGGACGGTGGCGCGTTGCGTATCGACCTGCTGGCTCGCGATCGAATCCTGCTTGAGCAGGGTCTCGTAGCGGTTGAGGTCGACCTGCGCCGCAGCGAGCTGCGCGGTGTCGCGCGCCAGATTGGCCTTGGCCTGCGCGAGCGCGAGTTGATACGGGCGCGGGTCGATCTGCGCCAGCACCTGTCCCTGGCGAACGATCTGCCCTTCGGTGAACAGCAATTTGAACAGGGTGCCGGCGAGCTGGGTGCGCACCGTCGCGGTGACGAGCGGCTGGACGGTGCCGAGCGCGGTGACATAGACCGGCATATCGGCGGTCGCCGCCTTGCCGACCGACACTGCCGCAGGCGGCCGCCCGCCGCCGCGGTCGCCGCCGCTCTTGGCGATGCGATTCGCCGCGAACGCGATCAGCGCGAGCACGACGACGATGATCGCGACGATCTTCCACGATCTGCGCCGCGGCGGCGCCGGTTCCACCCCCGCATGCTGCCCGGCAACCTGATCGTGATCGTCGGCCATGCTGTTCTTCTTCCTTCGATTCGATGACGATCGGGGCGTCCACGCGGGACACCGACGCAATCTCTTTCGCTTCCTAGCCTTTCGTGATCCTTACGATTGCCCCTTCGCGTCAAGGCGCAATTCGTCGATCGTGTCGCGAAATGCCTCCGCGGTGGGGGAAAGCGACAGACCGTGGACCAGCCACAACCGGCTCGGCACCGGGGTCGCGAGGCGGCGGTAGACGACATTCTCGAGGTGCAGCCGCTCCAGCGAGCGCGAGAGGATCGTCGCGCCGAACCCTGCGGCGACCAGCCCGAGCAGCGTCGCGAAGCTGCTCGCCTCATGCGCGATCTGCGGCTCGAACCCGGCCTCGTGGCACAGCCCGAAGAAATATTCGTTGAACCCCGCGCCCAGCGTCGGCGCATAGAGCACCAGCGGAATCGCGGCGAGATCGGCGACCGTCGGATCGTCGGGCCGGTCGGCGAGCGGATGCCCCGCGCGCACCGCCACCACCATATCTTCCTCGAGGATGCAGCGCGCGGAGAATTCGTCGGGCAGGCATGGCGCGCGGATGCCGCGCACCAGCGCGATATCGAGCCCGCCGCGGCGCAGCGCCTCGATCTGCGCGTCGCGCGCCAGATCGTTGAGCGTCAGCTGCACCTCGGGATAATTCTCCCGGAAGCGATAGAGGGTGGAGGCGATCAGCGGCACGAACGGCGCCGACGAGGTGAAGCCGATGCGCAGCCGCCCGAGCTCGCCGCGCCCGGCGAGCCGCGCGGTCTCGATCGCGTGATCGGCCTGCGACAATGTCGCGCGCGCCTCGGGGACGAACAATTCGCCCGCCTCGGTCAGCCGCACGCGGCGGCTGGTGCGATCGAACAGCCGGGTGCCGAGCTCATCCTCCAGCGCGCGGATCTGCTGGCTGAGCGGGGGTTGCGAGATGCCGAGTCGCTGCGCGGCGCGGCCGAAATGCATCTCCTCGGCAACGCACAGGAAATAGCGCAGATGGCGAAGGTCCAACGATCATGTCCTCTTACATATTGATCAAGCTATATTATATATTAGACCCGACCCGACCAAGGGCGCATTGGCGCGTGCCGACGATCGGCCATGCCGCTGCGGGAGAGCGAGCAAGGCGATTCGAATGTCCAGCAGGAGAGTGGACGAGGCATAAACGTCGTGCGGCGCGGGTGCGTCGTGCGCACGTAAGCTTGAGGATATTGGATGATCGGTATCGTCAAGGTCGCGCTGACAAGACCGTTGACCTTCATTGTTATGGCGATCCTGATCGCGATCGTCGGGGTTCTGGCGGCGATCCGCACGCCGGTGGATATGTTCCCGAATATCCGCATCCCGGTGGTCGCCGTCGCCTGGACCTATGCCGGGCTGCCGCCGCAGGACATGTCGGACCGGCTGATCACCCCCTATGAGCGCGTGCTGACCACCACGGTCAACGATATCGAGCATATCGAGAGCCAGTCGCTGCAGGGCATCGGGGTGGTGAAGGTCTATTTCCAGCCCGGCGTCGACATCCGCACCGCGACCGCGCAGATCACCTCCGCCTCGCAGACGATCCTCAAGCAATTGCCGCCGGGCACCAATCCGCCGCTGATCCTCAACTACAGCGCATCGACGGTGCCGATCCTGCAGCTCGCGCTTTCGGGCAAGGGCCTGTCGGAACAGCAATTGTTCGATATCGGCCAGAACCAGATTCGCACCCAGCTGGTGACGATCCCCGGCCTTGCCATGCCCTATCCCTCGGGCGGCAAGCAGCGCCAGATCCAGATCGACCTCGATCCGCTCGCGCTCCAGTCCAAGGGGCTGTCGGCGCAGGATGTCGGCAATGCGATCGCGGCGCAGAACCAGATCAACCCGGCGGGCTTCGTCAAGATCGGGCCGACGCAATATAGCGTGCGGCTCAACAACGCGCCGGATTCGGTCGAGGGGCTCAACGCGCTGCCGGTCAAGGTGGTCAACGGCGCGACGATCTACATGCGCGACGTGGCGCATGTGAAGGACGGCAATGGCCCGCAGACCAATGTCGTCCATGTCGAGGGCGGGCGCTCGGTGCTGCTCACCGTGCTCAAGAACGGCGCGACCTCCACATTGTCGATCGTCGAGGGGGTGAAGCAGGCGATCCCGCGCATCGCCGCGGGGCTGCCTGATACGCTCAAGATCCTGCCGGTCGGCGACCAGTCGCTGTTCGTCAAGGCGGCGGTGTCGGGGGTGGTGAAGGAGGGCGCGATCGCCGCCGCGCTGACCAGCCTGATGATCCTGTTGTTCCTCGGCTCGTGGCGCTCGACGATCATCATCGCGATCTCGATCCCGCTCGCGATCCTGGCCGCGATCGCCACGCTGGCGGCGTTCGGCCAGACGATGAACGTGATGACGCTGGGCGGGCTCGCGCTTGCGGTGGGCATCCTCGTCGACGACGCGACGGTGACGATCGAGAACATCAACTGGCACCTCGAACAGGGCAAGGGCGTCACCGAATCGATCCTCGACGGCGCGCAGCAGATTGTCACCCCGGCGTTCGTCTCCTTGCTGTGCATCTGCATCGTGTTCGTGCCGATGTTCTTCCTCCCCGGGGTCGCCGGCTTCCTGTTCGTGCCGATGGCGCTGTCGGTCGTCTTCTCGATGATCGCCTCGTTCATCCTGTCGCGCACCCTGGTGCCGACGATGGCGATGTATCTGCTCAAGCCGCACCGGGCGGGCGAGGACGCGCATGCCGCGGGCGATGCCGCTGCGCGCAATCCCCTGGTTCGCTTCCAGCGCGGGTTCGAGGCGCGGTTCGAGCGGATTCGCACCGCCTATGGCGGGATGCTGTCGCGCGCCTTGGGTGCGCGCCGCCCGTTCCTGCTCGGCTTCCTTGCGGTGGTGCTCTTGTCGTTCGGGCTGATGCCGTGGCTGGGCAGCAATTTCTTCCCCAGCGTCGATTCGGGGCAGATCGCGCTCCACGTCCGCACCCCGATGGGGACGCGGATTGAGGATGCCGCGGCGCGCTTCGACACGATCGGCCGCACGGTGCGCGAGATCGTCCCCGCCGGCGAGGTGGCGTCGATGGCCGACAATATCGGGCTGCCGGTCAGCTCGATTAACACCGTCTACAACAACAGCGGGACGATCGGGCCGCAGGACGGCGACATCCTGATCACGCTCAAGGAAGGCCATGTGCCGACCGAGAAGATCGTCGCCACGCTGCGTCGCGAACTGCCGCGCCGCTTCCCCGGCACGAACTTCTCCTTCCTCCCGGCGGACATCACCAGCCAGATCCTCAATTTCGGCGCGCCGGCCCCGATTGACGTGCAGGTTTCGGGCAAGGATCAGGCCGCGGTGCGCGCTTATGCCGAAAAGCTGCTGGCCAAGATCGCGCGCATCCCCGGGCTTGCCGATGCGCGGATCCAGCAGCCGGGGCGGTCGCCGCAGCTCGACGTCAACGTCGATCGCTCGCGCGTCAGCCAATATGGCCTCACCGAGCGCGACGTGACGAACAGCCTCGGCACCTCGCTCGCGGGCAGCGCGCAATCGGCGCCGGTGTTCTTCGTCGATCCGAAGAGCGGCGTCTCCTATTCGGTGATCGCGCAGGCGCCCGAATATCTGGTCGGATCGATCAACGCGCTGAGCAACGTGCCGATCTCGGGCGCGCCTGGCGCCAGCACGCAGCCGCTGGGCGGGATCGCGGGGATCAGCCGGTCGAACACCGTGCCGATCATCTCGCACTATAATATCCAGCCGGTGATCGACCTCTACGCCACCACCCAGGGCCGCGATCTCGGCGCGGTGTCGCGTGATGTCGATCGCGCGATCAAGTCGCTCGAAAAGGAATTGCCGAAGGGCGCCACCGTCACCATTCGTGGCCAATATGCCACGATGAACACGGCTTTTTCCGGGCTGGCCTTCGGCCTCGCCGGGGCGGTCGTGCTGATCTACCTGTTGATCGTGGTCAATTTCCAGAGCTGGCTCGATCCGTTCGTGATCATCACCGCCTTGCCCGCCGCGCTCGCCGGGATCGTGTGGATGCTGTTCACCACCGGCACCACGCTGTCGGTGCCGGCGCTGACCGGCGCGATCATGTGTATGGGGGTTGCGACCGCCAATTCGATCCTTGTCGTCAGCTTCGCGCGCGAGCGGCTCGATGCGCTGGGCGATGCGACCAAGGCCGCGCTCGAGGCGGGGATGGTGCGTTTCCGTCCGGTGCTGATGACCGCGCTCGCGATGATCATCGGCATGGGGCCGATGGCGCTGGGGCTCGGCGAGGGCGGCGAGCAGAACGCCCCGCTCGGTCGCGCGGTGATCGGCGGGCTGATCTGTGCGACGATCGCCACCCTGTTCTTCGTCCCCACCATTTTCGCGCTGGTCCACCGCAAGCGCGACGCCCGGCAACCTTCCGTCGAGATGCAGCCCGCCCATGTCTGACATGTCCCACGTCAAAACTCTCACCGACGCCCCGGCGCAGTCCGACGGCCCCAGCCCGCGCACGCTGAAGCGCGCCGGGATCATCGCGGGGGTCGCGGCGATCGCGATCGTCGCAGCCGGCATCGCGACGCGGATCGGCGCGACCGGCGACCTCAAGGAAGTCGCCGCGGACGCGGCGGTCCCCAGCGTCTCGGTCGTCACCCCCAAGGCCGGCGGCACGCGCGACGCGCTGGTGCTGCCGGGCAATGTCCAGGCGCTCAACAGCGCGGCGATCTACGCGCGGACCAACGGCTATGTCAGCCGCTGGCTCGCCGATATCGGCGATCGCGTCCACGCCGGCCAGCCGCTCGCGATCCTCGACGCGCCCGAGGTCGACCAGCAGCTCGCACAGGCAAGCGCCGATTATCAGACCGCGCTCGCCAACCAGAAGCTCGCCGCGACCACCGCGCAGCGCTGGAGCACGATGCTCGCCAAGGATGCGGTGTCGCGCCAGGAGGCAGACGAGAAGACCGGCGATCTCGCCGCCAAGTCCGCGCTCGCCAATGCCGCGCTGGCCAATGTCCGCCGGCTGCGCGCGGTGCTCGGCTTCACCCGGCTCTACGCGCCGTTCGACGGGGTGGTCACGAGCCGCTCGGCGCAGATCGGCCAGCTCGTGGTGTCGGGCAATGCCGCCGCGCAGCCGTTGTTCACCGTCTCCGACGTGCGGCGGATGCGCATCTACGTCCGCGTGCCGCAAGGCTATTCGGCGCAGGTCCATCCGGGGATGGAGGCCAGCCTGTCGCTGCCCGAATATCCCCAGCGCACCTTCGCCGCGACGCTGACCCGCAGCGCGGGCGCGGTCGACGCGCAATCGGGCGCGGTGCTGGTCGAGCTGCAGGCACCCAACCCCGACGGCGCGCTGAAGCCCGGCGCCTTCGCGCAGGTTTCGTTCAAGGTCGGCGCGGGCGGCGGCAATGTGCTGAGCGTGCCGGGGAGCACGATCCTCTACGGCAATGACGGGCCGACCGTCGCGGTGGTCGACGGCAACGGCCGGGTGACGGTGAAGCCGGTGACGATCGCCAGCGACGAGGGCAAGACGGTGGCGATCTCGGCCGGGCTCGCCCCCGGCGACCGCGTCGTCGACAGCCCGCCCGACGCGATCCACACCGGCGATCATGTCCGCGTGCAGAATGCGGGCAAGGGCGCGGCGCATGCGGGGTAAGGCCAGTCGCGTTAAGTCGGGGCCAGCTAACTTTCCGTTCGGGCTGAGCCTGTCGAAGCCCTGCACTTTCTTCCGCGCAGGAAGTGCAGCCCTTCGACAAGCTCAGGGCGAACGGATCTCGGCAAAAGCTCTGCCCGCCAACCGCGCCAGCCTGTCGCTCGCCGTGGCCGCGCTGCTCGGCGGATGCTCGATGGCCCCGGCCTACCGCCCGCCGGCGATCGCGACCCCCGCCGCGTACAAGGAAGTGCCGGGCTGGACCGCCGCGACCCCGCTCGATGCGGCACCGCGCGGACAATGGTGGACGGCGTTCAACGATCCCGTCCTCGACGATCTCGAGACGCGCGCCGCCGCGGCCAGCCCGACGCTCGCCGCGGCCCTCGCGCGCTACGACGCGGCGCGCGCTGCGGCGCGGGTCGACAATGCCGATCTGTTTCCGACGATCGGGGTCAACGCGCAGGCCGGGCGCCAGCGCCAGTCCGCCAATCGCCCGCTGACCAACGGCACCGCGCCGACCTATGACAATTATGTCGTCGGCGGTGCGCTGAGCTACGAGATCGATCTGTGGGGCCGGGTGCGCAACAAGGTCGCGGCGGCGCGCGCCGATGCGGCGGCGAGCGCAGGCGATCTCGCCTCGGCGCAGCTCAGCCTGCAGGCGGCGGTCGCCGATGCCTATGCCCGGCTGCGCGGATTGGATGCCGAGGCGGACCTGCTGCGCCGCTCGGTCGAGGCGTTCAACCGCGCCTATGAGCTGACCGCGACGCGTCACGACGGCGGGCTCGCCTCCGGGGTCGACGTCAACCGCGCGCGGACCGTGCTGTCGAACGCGCGCGCGCAGATTTCCGCGGTGGCGAACCAGCGCGCGGCGACCGAGCATGAGATCGCCGCGCTGATCGGCGCGGTCGCCTCCGATTTCGCGATCGCGCCGCGCATCCAGCCGCCGGGGACGCTCGCGGTGCCCGCCGCCGCGCCGTCCGCCTTGCTCCAGCGCCGCCCCGATATCGCCGCGGCCGAGCGCCGGATGTACGCCGCCAATGCGCGGATCGGGGTGGCACGCGCCGCTTTCTTCCCGACGCTGTCGCTCGGCCTTTCCGGCGGGTGGCAGACGACCGGTCCGTCTCTGCTCTCCACCCCCAGCGCCTTCTGGGGGCTGGGGCCGCTCGTCTCGGCGCTGACCCTGTTCGACGGCGGGCGGCGGCGTGCCGAGGTCGGGCTGTCGCGCGCGCAATATGACGAGGCGGCGGCGGATTATCGCGACACCGTGCTCGGCGCGTTCCGCCAGGTCGAGGATGCGCTTGCCGCGGGCCGCTATCTCGCGACCCAGGCGGTCGAGCAGCGCGACGCCGCCACCGCGGCGCAGCGCACCAGCGATCTCGCGCTGACCCGCTATCATGACGGCGCGGCGGATTATCTGGAGGTGGTCACCGCGCAGACCGAGGCGCTCGATTCCGAACGCGCGCTGATCGCGGTCGAGACCAGCCGGATGCGCGCGGGGATCGCGCTGGTGAAGGCACTGGGCGGCGCCCCGACCGCCTGATAGGATTCCCCTTTCGACAACGGGGAGGATGACGGGATGCGCGGGATCGGCCAGTTTTTTGCGGTGATGTTGATGGCAGCGGCAGCCTTTCCGCTCGCTGCCGGCGCGGAGGACGCGAAGGTAAAGCCGGCCTCCGCGCAACGCTGGTCGATCGCGATCCACGGCGGCGCGGGGGTGATCCCGCGCGGCTCGCTGACCCCCGCCGAGGAAAGCGCCTATCGCCAGGGGCTGAGCGACGCGCTCGCCGCCGGATCGGCGGTGCTGAAGGCGGGCGGCACCAGCCTCGATGCGGTCGAGGCGGCGGTCAAGATGCTCGAGAACAATCCGTTGTTCAACGCCGGCAAGGGCGCGGTGTTCGATGCCGAGGGCAAGAATCAGCTCGATGCCGCGATCATGGACGGCACGACCTTGCGCGCCGGCGCGGTGGCGGGGGTGAGCGCGACCAAGAACCCGATCATGCTGGCGCGGGCGGTGATGGAACATAGCCCGCATGTGCTGCTGAGCGGCAGCGGCGCCGATCAGTTCGCGCGCGAACAGCATATCGAACAGGTCGATCCCTCCTATTTCCGCACCGAGAAGCGCTGGCAGCAATATCTCGAATGGAAGAAGGGTCGGAACAGCGCCTCGCTCGATCCGACGCATCGCTTCGGCACGGTCGGCGCGGTGGCGGTCGACGTCAACGGTCACCTCGCCGCGGCAACCTCGACCGGCGGGACGACGGGCAAGCGCTGGGGGCGGATCGGGGATTCGCCGCTGATCGGCGCGGGCACCTACGCCTATCATAACGATTGCGCGGTCTCCGCGACCGGCACCGGCGAATATTTCATCCGCGAAAGCGCCGCGCGCCAGCTGTGCGACCGGGTTCGCTGGCGCAATCAGAGCGTCGCCGATGCGGCGAAGGACACGATCGCCTCGATCGGGGCGATCGGCGGCGACGGCGGGCTGATCGCGATCGACGGCAAGGGCGAGGTCGCCTTCGCAATGAACACCGAGGGCATGTATCGCGGCCGCGCCAGCGCGGCGGACGAAACCCCGCGCGTCGCGATCTATGCCGATGAGGTGATCGCGGGGCGGTAACGCGATCGGCGTCACCCCGGCATCGCGCCGGGGCGGCGCCCGGTCAGACGTCGAGCTGCTTCACCGCGGCGTTCCACGTCTGGATATTGTCGCGCGCCTCCTGGACGAAGGCGGAGCGCCGGACGATCGAGAGGAAGCGGTCCGCGATCCATTTGCCGGGATTGCGCAGCGGCCGCTCGAACTGGATCAACAGCACGACGCGGGTGCCGTCGGTGTCGTTCCACACCTCATGCTGATAGGTGTCGTCGAACACCAAAGTCTCGCCCTCCGCCCAGCGCACGATGCGATCGCGCACGCGCATCCGGACGTCACCGTCGCGCGGTACGACCAGCCCGAGGTGGCAGGTGATCAGCCCCTTGGTCACCCCGCGATGAACGGGGATGTGGGTGCCGGGGGCGAGGATCGAGAAGAATGCCGAATTGAGCCCGGGAATCCGCTCGACCAGCGCGGCGGTCACCGGGCAGCGATCGGCATTCTCGTCGATGCGATAGCCATAGCCCCACAGGAAGAACGAGCGCCATTTGTCGACCTCGGCGATCGCGCGGTGATCGGGGGAGATCGTCGACAGGCTCGGTGCGGCGTTGCGGCGCAGGGCGACCGCCACCGCTTCGTCGCGGATCGCCTGCCAGTTTTCGCGCAGCATCTGCGTCCACGCGAAGTCCCGGACGTCGAGCACCGGCTCGTTCGACACGAGCGAGGACGAGGCGATCATCCGATCGAACACGCCGCGCAGATGCTTGCCGATCGTGATGATCAGCGGGCGTCCGCGCTCGGCCTGCAGCGCGCTTCCCGGGGTCGGCGCGCCCGAGATGATCGTGAGATCGGGCACCATCAACGGCTCGGTGCCGGCCAGATTGCCCGAATTGTGCCTTATTCGGATCGGGGAGGGCAGCGTGTCGGGGGTCACGTCTGTTTCGTCCAGTCCTTGCGCCGGCAATGAGGATGCCGGCCGGTAAAACACGAGCGTCACGATTGTGGAATCATGACGTTTTCATGAATGGAGCTAATCCTGATTCGGGTCGAAATCATGGCGCTGAAAGGGTAAAAAGCCGGGTTGGTCGGACAGCGTTGCCGATCGGCGCGCGCGTCCGTACAAGCGTCGGCCATGTCGTTCTTCCTGCGTGCGGTGGCGGCGCCTCTGGCCGCCCTTTCCCTGCTTGCCAATGCCGCGCTGCCGGCAGCCCCCGCGCCCAAGCGCAAGCCGGCCGCCCAGCCGGCGGCGCCCGCGGTCACCGTCGACACGCGGCCGTGGCTGTTCGAACGATCGGATATCCCGCCCGACCCCGAATGGCATTTCGGCAAGCTTTCGACCGGGTTGCGCTATGCCGTGCGCAAGAATGGCGTGCCGCCGGGGCAGGTCGCGGTGCGCGTGCGGATCGACGCGGGGTCGCTCAACGAGCGCGATTCCGAACAGGGTTATGCCCACCTCATCGAACATCTGTCGTTCCGTGGCTCGAAATATGTGCCCGACGGTGAGGCCAAGCGAGTATGGCAGCGCTTTGGCGCCACCTTTGGTTCCGATTCCAACGCGCAAACCACCGCGACGCAGACCGTCTATAAGCTCGATCTGCCCGGCGCGACGCAGGAGTCGCTCGACGAGAGCCTCAAGATCTTCGCCGGGATGATGGCCGAGCCGGCGATCACCGAGCGCGGGCTTGCCGCCGAGCGCCCCGCGGTGCTCGCCGAGCAGCGCGAGGCACCGGGGCCGCAGGTGCGCTGGTCGGATGCGATGCGCGGACTGTTCTTCGCGCACCAGCCGCTCGCGGATCGCTCGCCGATCGGCAACATCAAGACGCTGATGGCGGCGACCCCCGCCTCGATCAAGGCATTCCACGATCTGTGGTATCGCCCGGCGCGGACGGTGGTGATCATCTCCGGCGATATCGACCCCGACGTGGCGGCGAAGCTGGTGGTGAAGAATTTCGGCGGCTGGCACGGCAAGGGCGCCGATCCCGCCGACCCCGATTTCGGCAAGCCCGATCCGAGCGCGCCGGAAACCGCGACGATCGTCGAGCCCGCGCTGCCGCCGATCGTGGCGATGGCGACGCTGCGCCCGTGGATCGCGCGCGACGATACGATCATCTTCAACCAGAAAAGGTTCATCGATTTCCTCGCGGTGCGGGTGATCAACCGGCGGCTCGAGACGCGCGCCCGCGCCGGGGGCAGCTTCCTCCAGGCGACGATGAGCCTCGACGATATGTCGCGCTCGGCCAACGGCACCTTCACCAACATCCTGCCGCTCGGCGACGACTGGCACGCTGCACTTAAGGACGTGCGCGCGGTGATCGCCGATGCGATGGCGACCCCGCCGACGCAGGGCGAGATCGAGCGCGAATATGCCGAATTCGACGCGGCGATGCGCAACGACGTCGGCACCGCGCGGGTCGAGGCGGGGGCGAAGCAGGCCGACGATATGGTCGGCGCGCTCGACATCCGCGAGACGGTGGCGGGGCCGCAGACCTCCTACGACATTCTGAAGCAGGCGCATGACAAGGGGATGTTCACCCCCGCCAGCATCCTCGAATCGACCAAGCGGATCTTCACCGGGGTAACGCGCGCGCTGGTCAACACGCGTACCGCCGACGGCGCCACCCCGGCCGCGGTGGCCGCGGCGCTGAAGGAGGACGTGTCGGGGCTAGTCGGCGCGCGCAAGGCGCAGGGCAGCGTCGATTTCTCGCGGCTGCCCAAGCTCGGCAAGCCGGGCAAGGTCGATACGCGCGAGCATGTCGGGGATCCGGGGATCGAGAAGATCGTCTTCAAGAACGGCGTGCGCATGCTGCTCTACGCCAATGCGTCGGAAACGGGGCGCGTCTACCTGCGCGTCCGCTTCGGGCGCGGCTATACGACGTTGCCGGCGAAGACCCCGACCCCGGCCTGGGCGGGGGACATGGCGCTGGTGCCGGGCGGGATCGGCAAGCTCGATCAGGGCGATCTCGATGCGCTGACCAACGGCCGGCGGATCGGCATGGATCTCGACATCACCGACGATGCCTTCGTGTTCAACGCGATGACCACGCCGGGCGATTATGCCGACAATCTGCTGCTGATGGCCGAGAAACTGGCCTATCCGCGCTGGGACCCGGCGCCGGTGATGCGCGCGCGCGCGGCGATGCTGGCGGGTTATCCGGGGCTCGATTCCTCGCCCGACGGCATCCTCAGCCGCGATCTGGAGCGGCGCATCCGCGATGGCGACGTGCGTTGGGGTACCCCGGCCAAGACCGAGGTCGAGGCGCTGACCCCGCAAAGCTTCCGCGCTTTCTGGCAGCCGATCCTCGCCAAGGGGCCGATCGAGGTCGATGTGTTCGGCGATGTGAAGCCCGACGAGGCGATCGCCGCGGTCGCGCGGACCTTCGGCGCGCTCAAGCCGCGCAAGCCGGATGATGCGCCGGCGGTCCCGGTCGGTTTTCCGGCGCATGTCGACAAGCCGGTGGTGCTGACCCACGGCGGCCCCGAGACGCAGGCGGCGGCGGTGATCGCCTGGCCGACCGCGGGCGGCGCGGCGGGGCATGCCGAGATGCGGCGGCTCGATATCCTCGCCTCGGTCTTCGCGGATCGATTGTTCGATCGGCTGCGCTCGGTCGCCGGGGCGAGCTATAGCCCGTCGGCGCAGAGCCAATGGCCGCTCGGCATGTCGACCGGCGGGCGGATCATCGCGCTGGGACAGGTGCAACCCGACAAGGTTGACCTGTTCTTCAAACTGAGCCGCGAGATCGCCGCCGAGCTGGTCGCCAAGCCGGTCGATACCGACGAATTGCGCCGCACGGTCGTGCCGACGCTGCAGTTTCTCGCGCGTGCCTCGTCGGGGAACCAGTTCTGGCTGATCCAGTCGAGCGGCGGGGCTTATGATCCGGCGCGGATCGAGGCGATCCAGACGATGGTCGACGATCTCGCCAGCATCACCCCGGCGACGCTGCAGGCGACCGCGGCGAAATATCTGCGGCCCGACAAGGACTGGACGCTCGCGGTGGTCCCGCGCAAGGCAGGCGAGGCGCCGCCGGTCGCGGGGAAGTAAGGGACAGCCACTAACCTCCGTTCGCCCTGAGCTTGTCGAAGGGCTGTCCTTCCTCCGACGAAGAAAGTGCAGGGCTTCGACAGGCTCAGCCCGAACGGATGTGTGTTCTACCGGTACAGCGCCTCGAGCCGCTCCCCGTAGACCTGTCGCAGCACATGGCGGCGGATTTTGAGGCTCGGGGTGAGCTGTTCGTTCTCGATCGAGAAGGCTTCATCGGCGAGGATGAAGCGCCGCACGCGTTCGATCACCGACAGATCCTTGTTGGTGCGATCGACCGCGGCCGACAGCGCGGCGCGATAGGCGGCGTCGTCGGCGAGGGCGGCGCGATCGTTGGGCACGCCGTTCGCCGCGCACCACTCCTGCGTCCATTCGGGATCGGGGACGATGAGCGCGACCATATGCGGCTTGCGATCGCCGACGATCATTGCCTGCATGATCTCGGGCTGGAGCGTCAGCAGCCCCTCAACCTTCTGCGGGGCGACATTGTCGCCCTTGTCGTTGATGATCAGATCCTTCTTGCGGTCGGTGATCCTGATCCGACCGCGCTCGTCGATCTCGCCGATGTCGCCGGTGTGGAGCCAGCCGTCGCGCAGCACCCGTGCGGTTTCGGCTTCGTTGCGCCAATAGCCGTGCATCACCAGTTCGCCGCGCACCAGGATCTCGCCATCCTCGGCGATGCGCACCTCGGTATCGGCGAGCGGCGGGCCGACGGTGTCCATCTTGAGCCCCGCCGCCGGGCGGTTGCACGACACCACCGGCGCCGCCTCGGTCTGGCCGTAGCCCTGGAGGAAGGTCACCCCGAGCGACTGGAAGAATACCCCGACCTCGGGGGTGAGCGGCGCGCCGCCCGACACCATCGCCTTCATCCGCCCGCCGAACTTCTTGGCGATGCGTGGCTTGAACAAGGTATCGACCAAAAGCCCTTTGGGCCGGTCGGTGAGCTTGAGCCGCCCCTCGTAGCGCTTGGTGCCGATGTCGAGCGCCATGCCGAGCAATTTCTCGCTCATCCCACCCTGTTTGGCGATCGCCTTGCTGATGCGGGTGCGCAATACCTCGAACAGCCGCGGCACGACGACCATGATCGTCGGCCGCACCTCCTCGATATTGGCGGCGAGCTTCTCCAGCCCCTCCGCATAATAGATCTGCCCGCCGAGCGCGATCGGCAGATGCTGGCCGCCGGTGTGCTCATAGGCGTGCGACAGCGGCAGGAAAGAGAGGAACACCTCTTCCCCCCAGCCGAAATCCTCCGCGATGATACGGATGCAGCCGGCGACATTGTGGAGGATCGCGCCGTGATGCTGCATCACCCCGCGCGGCGCGCCGCCGGTGCCCGAGGTGTAGATGATGCACGCGAGATCGTCGCGCGCGAAGCCTGCCTCGGCGGCGATCGTCGCGGAGTCGGTGGGGTGGGCGGCGATCATCTCGTGCCAGTCGAAGCAGGTGATCCCCGACGGATGGAGCCGCAATTTGTCGATGCCGATGACGATCTCGGCATGCGTGGTGCGCACCACCGCGGGCATCACCGTGTCGGCGAGCTTCTGGGTGGAGACGATCACCGCACGCGCGCCCGAATTCTCGATGATATGCGCGTGGTCGCGCTCGGTGTTGGTGGTGTAGGTCGGCACGGTGATGCAGCCCGCGGCCATGATCGCGAGATCCGACAGGCACCATTCGGGGCGGTTCTCGCTCACCAGCATCACACGGTCGCCCGGCTGCAGCCCGGCGGCGCGCAGCGCGGCGGCGAGGCTTGCCACCTGACGCGCGGCCTCCGCCCATGTCGTCGCCCGCCATTCGCCGTCGCGCTTCGCCCACAGGAACGGCGCGTCGCCCTTCTCGCCCGCGCGGGTGAAGAACATCGTGACGAGGTTGGGGAAGGTTTCGAACGTACGCATGGAGGCTCCGGATGCTGCGGCGGTGACCCTAGGGCCGATTGGCGGGCAAGAACAGGCGGTACGGAGGGGGCGTGGACGGCGCGCGGCACGGCCGCTATCGCGGTCGGCAAATAACGATCTTCGGGAAGCATCATGAAGCTGGCCAACACGCTTTTCGCCACCGTTACCGCTGCCCTGCTCGCCTCCTGCGCCACCGCGCCTGCGTCGCATGTCGCCACGCCGACGACGCCGACGGCTCCCGCCGCGCCGGCGCCGGCGCCGTCATCCAAGCGGGCGCAGATTTTCGTCGCGGCGGCCAATCCGCTCGCGGCGGAGGCGGGGATGGCGGTGTTGCGGCGCGGCGGCAGCGCGGCGGACGCGGCGGTGGCGGTGCAGGCGATGCTCTCGCTGGTCGAGCCGCAAAGCTCGGGGATCGGCGGCGGCGCGTTCATGACCTATTATGACGCCGCGACGCGCAAGGTGCGGGTCTATGATGGCCGCGAGACCGCGCCCGCCGGCGCGACGCCCGACATGTTCCTCGACGACAATGGCACGCCCTTGCCCTTCGTCACCGCGGTGCTGAGCGGCCGGGCGACCGGGGTGCCCGGCGCGGTGAAGATGCTCGCGCTGGTCCATGACGAGCACGGCGCCCTGCCGTGGCGCACCTTGTTCGGCGATGCCGAGCGGACCGCGCGCGACGGGTTCATCGTCTCGCCCCGGCTCGGCCGGTTCCTCGCCAGCTCGATGTTCCCGCAATCCTCAGCGCCCGACGTCCGCGCCTATTTCGCCAAGCCCGGCGGCGGGCTGGTCGGCGCCGGTGACCGGCTGCGCAACCCCGCCTTCGCCACCTTCCTCAACCGGCTGGCGAACGAGGGTCCCTCGGCGCTCTACACCGGGCGTACCGCGCAGGCGATCGTCGACCGCGTTCATCAGGGCGAGCATCCCGGCGCGATGACGCTCGCCGATCTCGCCGGCTATCGCCCGGTCGAGCGCGAGGCGATCTGTCGCCCGTATCGCGTCTATCTGGTCTGCGCGCCGCCGCCGCCGGCGAGCGGGGTGGGGACGCTCGAACTGCTCGGGCTGCTCGAACATACCGATATCGACAAGCGCGGGCCGCAGGATCCGCAGGCGTGGTTCGAATTCGCCGAGGCGAGCCGGATCATGTACGCCGATCGCGATCGCTACGTCGGCGATCCGGCGTTCGTCTCGGTGCCGGTCAAGGGGCTGCTCGATCCCGCCTATATCGCGTCACGCGCCAAGCTGATCGGCGAGCGCGCCGGCCCGCCGCCCGCCGCCGGCACCCCGCCGGGGGCGACGCTCGCCGGGGTCGATCGCACGCTCGAGCCGATGGGCACCTCGCATTTCATCGTCGGCGATGCGCACGGCAATGTCGTGTCGATGACCACCACGGTCGAATCGATCTTCGGCTCGGGGCGGATGGTCGACGGCTTCTTCCTCAACAACCAGATGACCGATTTCTCCTTCACCCCGCGCGATTCCGATGGGCGGCCTGCGGCCAATGCGGTCGCCGGGGGCAAGCGCCCGCGCTCGTCGATGACCCCGCTGGTGCTGCTCGACGGCGAGCGCGGCTTCGCCGGCGCGCTCGGCTCGGCGGGGGGCAATGCGATCCTCGCCTATGTCGGCAAGTCATTGGTCGCGGCGGTCGACTGGGGCTTGTCGATGCAGGAGGCGATCGCGCTGCCCAACCTCGTCGCGCGCGGTGCGACCTTCAACGGCGAGGTCGATCGCTTCCCGCGCCCGGTGCTCGACGGCCTCGCCGCGCGCGGGGTGATGCTCAAGCCCGGGCAGGGCGAGGATTCCGGGCTGCAGGGGGTGATCATGCGCAACGGGCGAATCGACGGCGGCTATGATCCGCGGCGCGAAGGCCGTGTGCCGGTCGAGTCGGTCGCCGTCCCCGCCGCGGCCCGGTGAGATAAGGATTAGCCTGGCATGTCCTTTTGTTACGATTTGGGACAGTGATTGGAATGTCCGCGCTGTCATTTTGGTGCTACCGAAATATTTGGAAGATCAAATCAAGGACTTACTGACTTTGTAAAAATCGAACGGGGTTAACGTCGAATCTATCCAATACTTCGCGCGGCTCGCGGCGTCTAAAGGTGCTGCGACCCGAAGAGCCTTTGGTAACAGGGGTTCTCGACTTAACGGCCCGGCTGCTTGTGCGGCCGGGCCGCTTTTCTTTAGCCGTCTCTTGTTGTAAAATCCGTCGGATAAAACGGGGCGCAAGACGTGGCGGATATCCAGCTGGACTATGTGGTCCCGGATGCGGACCTTCAGCCTTTTGTTACGCTATTCTATCACTTTAAGGCCGATCTGCCGCGGTTCGACGATGTCGAGCGCGCCGATCACGCGCAATTGCGCTTCCGGTTGAGCCGCGGCGACGGCAGCTATCATTTCCCCGACGGAACGGTGCAGCCCGCGCCCGAGGTGCATGTCGTCGGCCCGACGAGCGGGGCGATGCGGACCTGCGCCGACGGGCCGGTGGAGGTGATCGGCATGGGGCTCCAGCCCGCCGGCTGGGCGGCGCTGCTCGGGATCGACGCCTCGGCGATGCTCAACCGGGCGATCGACGGCGAGCTGTTTTTCGGCACCGCGGTGCGGCATGTGAGCGACCGGATGCGCGCGGCGCAGACCACAGCGGAAAAGGTCGCGATCGCCGCCGCGTTCGTCCAGTGCTCGATCGCCGGCGGGGAAACCGACGCGGTGACTTTCGCGCGCGGGATCGACGCCTGGCTGGCGGGCAGCCCGTCGCCCGATATCGAGGATCTGGTGTGCGCCACCGGGCTGTCGCGACGGCAGGTCGAGCGGCGCTGCAACGCGCTATACGGCGCACCGCCCAAGCTGCTCGCGCGCAAATATCGCGCGTTGCGCGCGGCGGTGGCGCTGGCGAATGGATCGGCGACGTTGGATCAGTTGCTCGAGGTGGGCTTTTACGATCAGTCGCATCTGATCCGTGAAGTGAAGCAATTCACCGGGCTCACCCCGGGGCAGCTCCGCACCGAGCCCAACCAGCTCGCGCAGCTCACGATGGCGCAACGGCTCGCGCTGGGCGGCCGGGTGCATCCGATTATTTCGGATACTTAGGCTGCGACGCGACGCTCCAGCGAAGCTGGGGCAAGCCCCGGTCGCAGCGCGGCCGGCGGCGCCTAAGCGCCGTCCGACGACGCGGCTTTGCCGCGTCGGGCCGTTTATCCCTCGCGCAGCTGCTTGATTTCTCCCGCCAACGCGACCATCTGCCCAATCGGAACGAATCAATCCGATTGACCTATTGAGCGATGCGCCTGTCCAGCCTAGCCGATTATGCGGTGGTATTGATGACCGCAGCCGCGCGCCATTGCGGTGCCGTGGGGCGGCTCAACGCGACCGTGCTGGCCGAGGAGACCGGGGTGCCGCTGCCCACCGCGCAGAAGCTGGTCAGCCGGCTGTCCGCCGCGGGGCTGATCGAAAGCGCGCGCGGCACCGGCGGCGGTTTCCGCCTCGCGCGGCCGCCGGCGACGATCAGCCTTGCCGATATCGTCGAGGCGGTGGAAGGGCCGATCGCGCTCACGTCGTGCGTCGACATGGGCGATCATGAGTGCGCGATGGAAGGGAATTGCCGCGTGAAGCCGCATTGGAATGTCGTCAATCAGGCGGTGCGCGGCGCGCTCGCGGGAGTGTCGCTGGCCAGCCTGGTGAGCGAGCGGCAGGAGGTATTGGCATAATGGCCACGAAGAATGCCGAGGCGCTCGCCGCCGTATCGAAGAAGTACGAATGGGGCTTCGCCACCGAGGTCGAGCAGGATTTCGCCCCCAAGGGGCTGTCCGAAGACACGGTGCGCTATATCTCGGCCAAGAAGAACGAGCCGCAATGGATGCTCGACTGGCGGCTCAAGGCCTATCGCCAGTGGCTGGAGATGACCCCGCCCGATTGGGCCAAATTGTCGATCCCGCCGATCGATTATCAGGACGCTTATTATTACGCCGAGCCGAAGCAAAAGAAGACGCTCGCCTCGCTCGACGAGCTCGATCCCGAAATCCGCCGCACCTATGAGAAGCTCGGCATCCCGATCGAGGAGCAGAAGGTGCTCGCCGGGGTAGAGGGCGCGCGCAAGGTCGCGGTCGATGCGGTGTTCGACAGCGTCTCGGTCGCCACCACCTTCCGCGAGGAATTGAAGGCGGCGGGGGTGATCTTCCTGTCGATCTCCGAGGCGATCCGCGAATATCCCGATCTGGTGAAGAAGTGGCTCGGCAAGGTCGTGCCGCAGCATGACAATTATTTCGCGACGCTCAACAGCGCGGTCTTTTCGGACGGCACCTTCGTCTATGTGCCCGCAGGCGTGCGCTGCCCGATGGAGCTGTCGACCTATTTCCGCATCAATGCGGAGAATACCGGGCAGTTCGAACGCACGCTGATCGTCGCCGACAAGGGGGCCTATGTCTCCTATCTCGAAGGCTGCACCGCGCCGATGCGCGACGAGAACCAGCTCCACGCCGCGGTGGTCGAGCTGGTCGCGCTCGACGATGCCGAAATCAAATATTCGACGGTGCAGAATTGGTATCCCGGCGACGAAAATGGCGTCGGCGGCATCTATAATTTCGTCACCAAGCGCGCGCTTTGCCAGGGCCGGAACAGCAAGGTGAGCTGGACCCAGGTGGAAACCGGCTCGGCGATCACCTGGAAATATCCGTCCTGCGTGCTGGCGGGCGAGAATAGCGTCGGCGAATTCTATTCGGTCGCGGTGACCAACCACCGCCAGCAGGCCGATACCGGCACCAAGATGATCCACCTCGGCAAGAACAGCCGCTCGACGATCGTGTCGAAGGGGATCAGCGCGGGGCGGTCGGACAATACCTATCGCGGGCTGGTGCGCGTCGCGCCGACCGCGGAGGGGGTGCGCAACTTCACGCAATGCGACAGCCTGCTGCTCGGCGATCAATGCGGCGCGCATACCGTGCCGTATATCGAGGTGAAGAACCCCTCGGCGCAGATCGAGCATGAGGCGACGACGAGCAAGATCAGCGAGGATCAATTGTTCTACGCCATGTCGCGCGGGCTCGATCAGGAAGCGGCGGTGGCGCTGATCGTCAACGGCTTCGCGCGCGAGGTGCTCCAGCAACTGCCGATGGAATTCGCGGTCGAGGCGCAGAAACTGCTCGGCATCTCGCTCGAAGGGAGCGTCGGTTGATCCTGCTCCCCGCCCTGCTGCTGCTCGCCCCGGCTGCGAGTGCGCCCGCGCCGGACGTGGTCGTGACCTCGCTGCGCAAATTGCGCATCGCGACGCAGGTCGACGGCGGCAAGGTGACCGGCTGCCACGCGCGCGTATCGAGTGGGGACGAAGGGATCGACCGCGCGGCGTGCGCGGCGACCGTAACCTGCTTCAACGGCGGCGTGACGCAGCCCGAGCCGCTGGCGGATTGCGTCGAGGCGAAGGTCGCCGCGCTGGTCCGCGAAAGGGGCGGGCAATGATCGCAAGCCCGATCGATACGCCCGCTCTCCGTGAAATCATTTCCGAACCGAGAAACAGATGCTGAAGATTGAAAACCTCCACGCCGAAGTCGACGGCAAGCCGATCCTCAAGGGGCTGTCGCTCACGGTCGATGCGGGCGAGATCCACGCGATCATGGGGCCGAACGGCGCGGGCAAGTCGACCTTGGGCTATGTCCTCGGCGGGCGGCCCGGTTACGAGGTGACCGAGGGGAGCGTGACCTTCGACGGGCAGGATCTGCTCGCGCTGGAGCCGCACGAGCGCGCCGCGGCGGGGCTGTTCCTCGGCTTCCAATATCCGGTCGAGATCCCCGGCGTGTCGAACGTCCAGTTCCTGCGCGAAAGCCTCAATGCGCAGCGCAGTGCGCGCGGCGAGAAGCCGCTGACCGGCGCCGAATTCCTCAAGCTCGCGCGGGGCGAGGCCGATGCGCTGGCGCTGCCGCAGGACATGCTCAAGCGCCCGGTCAACGTCGGCTTCTCGGGCGGCGAGAAGAAGCGCAACGAGATGGTCCAGATGGGGATCATCGACCCCAAGTTCGCGATCCTCGACGAGACCGATTCGGGGCTCGACATCGATGCGCTGCGCGTCGTCGGCGAGGGCATCAACCGCATCATGCGCAAGGCCGACAAGGCGGTGCTGCTGATCACCCATTACCAGCGGCTGCTCGATTATGTGAGGCCGGACGTGGTGCACGTGCTGGCCGACGGCCGCATCACCCGCAGCGGCGGGCCGGAGCTGGCGCTCCAGCTCGAACGCGAAGGCTATGCGGAGGCGGCGGCGTGATCCTTGCGCTGGCAGCGGCGGTCGCGCTTCAGGCGGCGGCCACGCCGACCGACGATATCGTCGTCATCGGGCAGCGGCTGGCCAGGCTCTCCGCATCGGTGACGCGCGATGCCGCGGGGCGCTATCATTGCGCGCTCGACGGCAGCAGCGGCAACGGCAAGCTCGACGCTGCGCTGTGCCGCGTTGCGACCGATTGCGTGCGCAAGGGCGCGACCGAGCAGGGCGCGGTGTCGGCGTGCGTCGATCGGCGCAAGCCCAGATTGCTCGCCGATCTGCGCGCCGAGCTGGCGAAGGTGCGGCAATGACGGCGGTGCTCGATCTTCCCTCGACCCGCGAGGAGGCGTGGCGGTGGGCCGATCTCGGCGGGCTCGCCGCGGCGGCGGCGCTGGCGCCGATCGCGCGGCCCGAGGCGGATTTCCTCGACCTGCCCGGCGCGCGGCTGGTGTTCGTCGACGGGGTGCTCGATGCCGAGCGCAGCATGCTGCGCCGCGTGACGCTGCAGGCGCTGGAGGCGGGCGATCACCCGCTCGGGCGCCGCGCCGCGGGGCAGGGCTGGTCGCTGCGGCTCGATGCCGAGGCGGCGGCCGATCCGGTGCAGATCATCCATATCGCCACGTCCGGCGAGAGCCATTTGCCGTCCGAGATCGTGCTGGGCGACGATGCGGTGGCGGAGGTGGTCGAAACCTTCGTCGGCGCGGGCTGGGCCAATCGCTTCACCCGCGTCTCGCTCGGCACCGGCGCGCGGCTGATGCGCTCGGTGCGATTGCTCCAGCCGGCGGGGTTCGTCTCGCTGCGCGAGGAAGCGACGATCGGCGCGGCGGCGAGCCTCGTCACGATCTTCCTCGGCGCGGGCGGGCAGGGCAGCCGGATCGACGCGACGCTGACGCTCGCGGGCGACGGCGCGTTCGTCGATTACGGCGGTGCGCTGCTGACTCGCGACGAGCAGCGCCAGGAATGCGCGGTCGCCGTCCACCACGCCGAGCCCAACGGCACCAGCCGTCAGGTGTGGCGCGCAGTCGCCGCCGATCGCTCGCAGGCCAGTCTCGCGGCGCGCGCCGAGGTGGCGCGCCACGCGCAGAAGACCGACGGCGAGCAGAGTCTGCGCGGGCTGCTGCTCGATCGCACCGCGACGGTCAATCTCAAGCCCGAGCTGGAGATTTTCGCCGACGACGTAAAATGCGCGCACGGCGCGACCGTCGGCGAGCTCGATGCGCGCGCGCTTTTCTATCTCGAAAGCCGCGGCATCCCGCCGGCGCGCGCCGAGGCGCTGCTGACCCACGCCTTCGTCGCCGACGCGATCGGGCGGATCGGGCATGAGACGGTGCGCGACGCGTTCGAGGCGGATGCCGATGCGTGGCTGGAGGCGGCGCTGTGACCGTCACCGCCGCCGAACAGGCGCTCGACATGCTCGCCGATTTCCCCGCGATCCCCGCGGGTTGGGCGTATCTCGACACCGCCGCGACCGCGCAGAAGCCGCGCGCGGTGATCGATGCGATCGCGCGGGCCTATGGCACCGATTACGCCACGGTGCATCGCGGGGTCTATGAGCGTTCGGCCAATATGACGCTCGCTTATGAGGCGGCGCGGCGGCGGGTGGCAGGGTTCATCGGCGCGCAGGAGAATGACTGCGTCTTCGTCCGCGGCGCGACCGAGGCGATCAACCTCGTCGCGCATAGCTGGGCGGGGACTCAGCTCAAGGCCGGCGACCGCATCCTGCTGAGCCAGCTCGAACATCATTCCAATATCGTCCCCTGGCAACTCGTCGCCGAGCGCGTCGGCGCGCATATCGACGTGGTGCCGCTGACCCCCGACCAGCGGATCGATCTCGATGCGATGGCGGCGATGCTGCGCCCCGAGCACAAGCTCGTCGCGCTGGCGCATGTCTCGAACGTGCTCGGTTCGGTGCTCGATGTGCGCCGCGCGGCGGATCTCGCGCATTCGGTCGGCGCCAAGCTGCTCGTCGACGGGTGCCAGGCGGTGCCGCGCATGGCGGTCGACGTCGCCGCGCTCGATTGCGATTTCTACGTCTTTTCGGGGCACAAGCTCTACGGCCCGACCGGGATCGGGGTGTTGTGGGGGCGCGCCGGACTGCTCGAGGCGATGCCGCCCTATCAGGGCGGCGGATCGATGATCGATCGCGTCACCTTCGCCAAAACGACCTACGCCCCGCCGCCGACGCGGTTCGAGGCGGGGACGCCGCATATCGTCGGCGTCGTCGGGCTCCACGCGGCGATCGATTATGTCGAAAACATCGGCCTCGATCGCATCCACGCGCATGAAACCGCGTTGGTCGCCGATGCGCGCGAGCGGCTCGGGCGGATCAATTCGGTGCGGCTGTTCGGCCCGGCGGACGCGGCGGGAATCGTCTCTTTCGCGGTCGACGGGGTGCATCCGCACGATGTCGGCACCATATTGGACGAGGCCGGGGTGGCGATCCGCGCCGGTCATCATTGTGCGCAGCCGCTGATGGAGGCGCTGGGCGTCGAGGCGACCGCAAGGGCGAGTTTCGGCGTGTACAACCGGGCGGCGGATATCGACGCTTTGGTCAAGGGTATCGAGCGAGTGACGAGGATTTTCGGATGAACGACCCGATCCGCATCGAGGAAGTGGACGCGGTGCCCGCGCCGCCGCGCGCGCGGGTGGAGGATGCGCCGGATACGCCGGCCGAGACCTTCGCGCGCAAACGCGATTATCTCGCGGGCTTCCTCGCGCAGCAGCCGACCGGCATCGCCGCGGGCGAGCCCGGCGGCGCGCTCTACGAGGCGGTGATCGAGGCGCTCAAGGAAATCTACGACCCGGAAATCCCGGTCAACATCTACGATCTCGGGCTGATCTACGGCGTCGAGGTGAGCGATGCCGGGCATTGCGCGGTGACGATGACGCTCACCACGCCGCATTGCCCGGTCGCCGAATCGATGCCGGGCGAGGTCGAGCTGCGCGTCGGCGCGGTGCCGGGGATCGCGATCGTCGATGTGAACCTCGTGTGGGATCCGCCGTGGGACCCGGCCAAGATGTCGGACGAGGCGCGGCTCGAACTGGGGATGCTGTGAGATGACCGAGGTCAAGACCCGCGCGCGCCCCGCCGCGCTGATCCTCACGCCGACCGCCGAGGCGCGCATCGCCGCGCTGGTGGCCAAGGCGCCCGAGGGCGCGATCGGGGTCAAGCTCTCCACCCCGCGACGCGGCTGCTCCGGGCTCGCTTATTCGGTCGATTACGTCACCGAGGCCAAGCCGTTCGACGAGAAGATCGAGACCCCGGGCGGGACGCTCTATGTCGACGGCGGGTCGATCCTTTATCTGATCGGCTCGACGATGGACTGGGTGGAGGACGATTTCACCGCCGGCTTCGTGTTCAACAACCCCAATGCCAAGGGCGCGTGCGGCTGCGGGGAAAGCTTCACCGTCTGATCGATAGGCGCGTCAATTTACCCTTCACTCGCGCGACATTATCCGTCACCCCAGCGAAAATATCCGTCACCCCAGCGAAAGCTGGGGTCTCCTGCGTCAGGCGCCGTGCTTGAGGCGCGAGATCCCAGCTTTCGCTGGGATGACGATGCTGGGAGTGTAACCGTCGCATGATCGAAACCGTCGCCACCACCCCCTATTCCGATCAGAAACCGGGCACCTCCGGGCTGCGCAAGAAAGTGCGGCTGTTCCAGCAGCCGCATTATGCGGAGAATTTCATCCAGTCGGTGTTCGACGTGGTCGAGGGCAAGGCCGGCGCGACGCTGGTGATCGGTGGCGACGGGCGTTTCCTCAATCGCGAAGTGATCGGCAAGGCGATCCGCATGGCCGCGGCCAACGGCTTCGCGCGCGTCGTGGTAGGGCAAGGGGGCATCCTCTCGACCCCGGCGGCGTCGAACCTGATCCGCCGGCTCGGCGCGATCGGCGGACTGATCCTGTCGGCGAGCCACAATCCGGGCGGCCCCGACGAGGATTTCGGGATCAAATATAATATCGCCAACGGCGGCCCCGCGCCCGAGGCGATCACCGACGCGATCTTCCGCCGCACCACGACGCTCGACAATTATCGCATCGCCGCCGCGCCCGATGTCGATATCGACACGCTCGGCACCAGTGAGGTCGCGGGGATGACGGTCGAGGTGATCGATCCGGTCGCCGACTATGCCGATCTGATGGAGCGGCTGTTCGATTTCCCCGCGATCCGCGCCGCCGGCCTCTCGATGGCGTTCGACGCGATGAGCGCGGTGACCGGCCCCTATGCGGTCGAGATATTCGAACGCCGGCTCGGCTTCGCGCCGGGCACGGTGCGCAACGCGGTGCCGCTGGAGGATTTCGGCGGGCATCACCCCGATCCCAATCTCGTCCATGCCCGCGCGCTCTATGACGCGATGATGGCCCCCTACGCCCCCGATTTCGGTGCCGCCTCGGACGGCGACGGCGATCGCAATCTGATCATCGGGCGCGGGATCTTCATCACCCCGTCGGACAGTCTGGCGATGCTCGCCGCCAATGCGCAGCTCGCGCCGGGCTATGCCGTCGGATTGAGGGGCATCGCGCGCTCGATGCCGACCAGCGCCGCGGCGGATCGCGTCGCCGCCGCGCTCGGCATCCCCGCGTTCGAGACCCCGACCGGGTGGAAATTCTTCGGCAATTTGCTCGACGCCGGGATGGCGACGATCTGCGGCGAGGAAAGCGCCGGCACCGGATCGGATCACGTCCGCGAGAAGGACGGGCTATGGGCGGTGCTGCTGTGGCTCAACATCCTCGCCGCGACCGGCCGCTCGGTGGCGGAGATCGCGCGCGAGCATTGGGCGCGCTTCGGCCGCAATTATTATGCGCGGCACGATTATGAGGGCGTCGACAGCGCCGCCGCCGATGCGCTGATGCGCGATCTGCGCGCCGCGCTCGATACGCTGCCGGGCCGCGGCTTCGGCGCGCTGACCGTCGTCGAGGCCGACGATTTCGCCTATCGCGATCCGACCGACGCCTCGGTCAGCGCGCATCAGGGCGTGCGGGTGCTGTTCGAGGGTGGCAGCCGCGTCGTCTTCCGCCTGTCGGGCACCGGCACCAGCGGGGCGACGCTGCGCGTCTATCTCGAACGCTACGAGCCCCCGGTGGGCGATCTGGCGGCGGAGACCGGGGCGATGCTCGCCGATCTGGTCGCCGCGGCGGACGCGATCGCGGGGATCACGCGGCACACCGGGCGGACGGCACCGGACGTTATCACCTGACCTTCCTTCTCCCCTCCCTTCACCAGGGAGGGGAGCAGTTCAGCGTTGCAATTCGGCTGCGCCCTCCGATGCAGTCGATATCCCCCCCAGCATCACCGTTTCGATCACCTCGCACACCCCGTCGATCGTCATCCGCGCCGGGCGGAACCATTCGGTCACCCCGTTCATCGAATCGAGCAGGAACGAGACGAACATCGTCCCGTCGATCGACGCGGCGAATTCGCCCGCCGCCACCCCGCGATCGAACGCGGCGAACCAGATCTTGGCATAGGCCAGCCGGCTGTTGCGCGGGCTGCGCTTCATCACCGGGGGCAGATATTCGTAGATCCGCAAATAAGTATTCGCATCGCCCTCGGGATCGAGGAAGCAGGCGACGTGCGCGCGGATCATCGCGCGCAATTGCTCGGTCACCGATGCCGTCTCGCCGAGCGCGTCGACCGCCGCGGTCACCGCTTTGGTCAGCCGTTCGATCCCGGCCTTGAGCACCTCGTCGAGCAATTCCTCCTTGGAGGAGAAATGATAATAGACGCTGCCCGCCTGCAATCCGCTCAGCGCGGCGACGTCGCGCAGCGAGCAATCGGCATAGCCCTTTTCAGCGAAGCGCCCCGCCGCCGCCGCGAGGATCGTCGCGCGGGTGACATCGCGTTTCTTCAGCCGCTTCGGCGCGGTGTCGGACACTTTTCCTCCCTTCGGGTCCCGGCCGGTGCCGTTGACGTCGCACGACATAAAAGTCCAACGGTCGTTAGAAAATTCGCCGAAGCGAGTCGAGCGGCAGAGGAGCGGGCAGAGATGGATTATTCGCTGAGCGCCGACCAGCAGGCGATCATCGCCGCGGCGGAGAAGATCTGCGAAAAGTTCGGTCTCGATTACTGGCTCGACCGCGATCTGCACGGCGGTTTCCCCGAGGATTATTTCCAGGAGGTGGCGCGCGGCGGCTGGCTCGGCATCGCGATGCCGGAGGAATATGGCGGCGCGGGGCTCGGCATCACCGAGGCGGCCTTGTTCCTGCGCACCATCGCCGCCGGGGGCGGGGCGCTGGCGGCGGCTTCCGCGATCCATATGAACATCTTCGGGCTGCACCCGGTGGTGCTGTTCGGCACCGAGGAGCAGAAACGGCGGATGCTGCCGCCCTTCACCCGTGGCGAGACCAAGGCGTGTTTCGCGGTCACCGAGCCCGATACCGGGCTCAACACCACTCAGCTCAAGGTGAAGGCCGAGCGCAGGGGCGATATCTATTACATCTCGGGGAAGAAGGTGTTCATCTCCACTGCGCAGGTGGCGGATCATATGCTGATCCTCGCGCGCACCACCCCGATCGACCAGGTGACGAAGCGCAGCGACGGGCTGAGCCTGTTCTACACCCGGCTCGATCGCGATTTCGTCGACGTGCGCGAGATCGAAAAGATGGGGCGCAAGGCGGTCGACACCAACGAATTGTTCATCGACAACCTCCCCGTGCCCGCCGCCGACCGCATCGGGGAGGAAGGCAAGGGGCTCGATTACATCTTCCACGGGATGAACGCCGAACGCTGCCTGATCGCGGCGGAAGCCGTCGGGATCGGGCAGGGCGCGCTGCGGCTCGCGACGCAATATGCCAAGGATCGCGTCGTCTTCGATCGCCCGATCGGGATGAACCAGGGCGTCCAGCACCCGCTGGCGCAAAGCTGGGCCGAGCTCGAGGCGGCGAACCATATGGTGATGGCCGCCGCCAGCCTGCTCGACAAAGGGCTGCCGTGCGGGCCGGAGGCGAACGCCGCCAAATTGCTCGCCTCACAGGCAGGGATGAAGGCGTGCCAGACCGCGATCCTCACCCACGGCGGCTATGGCTATGCCAAGGAATATCACGTCGAGCGCTTTCTGCGCGAAATCTGGGTGCCCTATATCGCGCCGGTCAGCCCGCAACTGATCCTCAGCAATATCGCCGAGCGCAAGCTGGGGCTGCCCAAATCTTATTGAGTAACCCTTCCCGTCGTTCCCGCAAAGGCGGGAATGACGGAAGAGGCTTCTTCAGCTGTACCGGGCCATCAGCGCCATCGCCTGCGCGCGCGCTTGATCGGCGAGGCCGGCGGCCTGCTCCGGCCGGAGATAGACGAACACGCCGAGACCGATCGCCAGCAGACAGATTAGCGCCAGCACGACCGGCCAGCGCGATCGGCGCGGTTCGGGGGCATAGCGTGCGTCCGCCTCGGGATCGTCGGCGAGCACCACCGTCGGGACCGGCGGGCTGGCGGCGAAGTGGAGCTCGCTCGGCGCTTCCCCCGGGAAATCCCCGTCGCCGCCGGGATCGGCGCGCCCGACATGCCCGGTCAGCAGATGTTTTTCCGCCGCGATCGCCGCCTTCTCGCGCGCGATATGCTCGGCCACCGCCTGATCCTGGGCGGTTTCATACCCCTCGCTGCCGAGCGTCGCCGCCGCGAGGCTTTCCATCTCGGCATCGAGATCGAGCAGGCTGTCGAGCGCCGCCATCGCGCCGCGCCGGTCGGCGCCGTGGAGCGCAAGTTGCAGGCGCAGCAGCGTGACCTGGCTCGCGCGGGCGAGCTGCAGCCCGATATGAAGCTGTTGCGCGCGCTCGCCCTCTTCGAGCTTGAGCAATTGCCGCGCCAGCGGCCCCATTGCGGCCTGATCGTTCACCGCTTGTGTCCCTTGCGTCATCGTAGGAGACAATAGATTGGAAGCACGGGCGAAAGAGAACCGCGATTGGCCCGGCCGTGAGAAGATCGCGCCGGGCCGCGCGGCGCGAAGCGAAAAGGGAATGAAGATGAAGCTGGCGTGGCGGACGTTGCCCAAAGCAGCATTTTGGCTCGCGGGCGCGCTCGCACTATCCGGCGCGGCGGTCGCGGCGCCCGATGCGCCGGCGCTCGCCGGGCATTATTATCTCGAAGGTGTGATGGAGACCGGATCGGAGCTGTTGTTGCTGCCCGATCATCGTTTCCAATGGTATCTGTCCTATGGCGCGATGGATGTCGATGCGACGGGGCGCTGGAGCGCCGATGGCGACAAGCTGACGCTGACCGCCGAATCCGGCGGCGACGAGCGCCCGGCGTTCGACAAGCTCGAACTCGAAGTGGCGCCCGACGGCAGCCTGCATCGCCCCGGCGATACCAAGGGCGCCTATCGCCGCCACGACGACCCGCGCTGAGGCGGCCAGTCGCATCGGGTCGGCCCCGCCCGTGACGCGCCGAGCCGGGCGACGAACAATTCGCCCGATTTGCCGGCGCCCGCATCGCGCGAGAAGACGAAGCTGCGCCCGTCGCGCGCGATCAGCGGGCCGATCTCGGTGCCATTGGCGTTGACCGTCGGCCCGAACCGCCCGGCGCGGCGCCACCCCGCCGGCGTGTGCTCGATGCGGAACAACCCCTTGTCGGTGGCGAGAACGCCCCATTTGCCGTCCGGCGCGGGCGCGAACTCATATTCGGCGTCGGCGGTGTTGATCGCGGGGCCGGCATTCTCGACCGTCCAGCGCCCGTCGGCCGCCTGGCGCGCGCGCCAGATGTCGTCCTTGCCCAGCCCGCCGGGCCGCCGCGACCCGAAATAGAGCCATCCGTCGGGGGCGACGCGCGGAAACCATTCGGCATCATCCGAATTGACCGGCGCGGGCAGCTTTTCCGGGGCCTCCCACCCGCCGTCGCGGGCGCGGCTGACGCGCCAGATATCCAGCCCCTTGCTCCCGGCGCTGCCGGTCGCGCGGCTGGAAATGAACCACAGGGTGCGGCCGTCGCGGGTGAACCACGGATCCGCCTCGAGCCCGGGGGCGGCGGTCGGCGCCGGCGTGGCGGCGGTCCATCGGTTGCGTACGCAGCGCGACATGTACAGCCGCCAGCCGGAAAAGCCGGCGTCGCTGCGCACGAACCAGAGATCGCCTGTTAGCGGGTCGATCGCCGGATGCGATTCCCACATCGCGCTGGAAATGCCGGGAAGATCGAGCTGGCGTACCTCGGGCGCGGCGGGTGCGGTCGCTGCCGCCGCAAGCATCATCACCGCGGATCTCATCATCGCATGAACCCCATCATTCGATCGGGAGCGAAGCATAATCCCGCCCGCACCGATAGAAACGCATGATGTCGATCCCCGAACCGGTCGCGTGCGATGCCAGTCGTCGAGAAGTCGGCGCCGCGGCGCTGATCGCGTTCGGGGCGTGCTTCCCCTGGCCCGTCGGCCTCAGCTTTACCGGGAGACGCTCCATGCCCGCGATCACCTGCTTCATCCGTTACGAGATCGATCCCGCGCGTCGCGATGCCTTTCGCCGCTACGCCGAAAACTGGGCGACGATCATCCCGCGCGCCGGGGGCAAGTTGATCGGCTATTTCCTCCCCCACGAAGGCACCAACGACATCGGCTGGGGGCTGATCGCGTTCGATAGCCTTGCGGCCTATGAGGCATATCGCGCACGCCTGCGCGACGACCCTGAAGCGAGGGCGAATTTCGCCTTCGCCCAGTCCGAAAAGATCATCCGGCGCGAGGAACGCACCTTCGTCGAAAACGTCCAGGCGACGATGTTGCACGGCGGCTGAGCGAAACGACATTTTCCCGTCTGGCAATCTCGCAAAGCCTCGCTTATAGGCGCGCTCAGTCGATCCATTGGCCTTCCAAGCGCCAATCGGCACGCGGGTGTGGCGGAATTGGTAGACGCAGCGGACTCAAAATCCGCCGTTGGCAACAACTTGTCGGTTCGAGTCCGACCACCCGTACCAAACTCATGACATGACCGGCCAGGCGCGCGCGATTGCGCGTTGACATGCGCGGATCGAATTGCAGAATATATGTTCTGGAATTCGAAACCCGGGAGCGTCGATGGCCCGCCCGATCGCTTATGACCGCGCACGCGTGATCGAGCTCGCCGCGCTGCAATTCTGGGAGGACGGGGTCGGCGATTGCAACGTCGACGATCTGACCAGGCGCGCCGGGGTCAACCGGCACAGCCTCTACGCCGCGTTCGGCGGCAAGGCGGGGCTCTATCTCGACGCGCTCGATTTCTACGTCGCGACGATCGCCGCGCCTTATCTGGCGATCCTCGAGGGCGGGGACGATCTGGACGATCTGGCGCATTTCTTCGCGACGGTGGCGCGCGACGGCTTCGACGCGCGCGGCTGCCTGGTCACCAACAGCGTGGTCGAGCTCGGCCGGTCAGACGCCAAGGTCGCGGCCATCGTCGATCGTTATTACGCGCGCTATGTCGCCGCCTTCGCCGGGCTCGTCGCGCGCGCGCAGGTGGGCGGATCGATCCGCGCCGATCTCGATCCCGATGCGGTCGCGGGCTGGCTGCTCGTCACGACGCAGGGGGTGAGCGTCGCCGCGCGGCTCGGCGCGCCCGGCCCCGACGTCGCCGAGATCGTGCGGCAGGCGCTCGCCCCGCAGCACGGCTGATTTCCACCGGAGAAAGAGCGATGCCCGATTGTACCAGCCTCACCCTCGACCGGCATCTCGCGCCCGCGGGCGCCTCGGCCGAGAGCTTCGCGCGTTTGTGGGCGGGGCTGTGGACCCAGCGGCGCATCCCGCCCGATCTGCTCGAATTGTGCCGGCTGACCTTCGCGCGACTACATGACGATGCGGGCGAGATGGCGGCGGCCAATCCGGCGGTGGCGCTCGCCGCGGGGCAGCGCGACGCGGTGCTCGCCGGGCAGGCGCCGGCCGACCCGGCTTATGCCGCGGCATTGCTCTTCGCCGAATATTATTGGCTCGACGCGCAATCGATCACCGACGAGGCGGCGGATGCGGTCAAGGCGCATTATGGCGAGCCGGGGCTGGTGCTGCTGATCGAGGCGCTCGGGCTGATCGACGGCCGTATCCGCACGGCGCGCTGCCTGCGCGATCTCTCCGCCCACACCAGCGCCAAGGAGGCGGCGCATGTCTGACACCCCCCGCGTCGGCACCCCCGGCACCCAGACCGGCAATACGATCCGCGACAGCGCCTTGGGGCTGGTCCCCGAAACCGTGTCGGAGATCATCGCGCTCAACGGCCATGTGTGGAACGACACGATCGTTCCTCCCGCGCTGCTCGAAATCATCCGGCTGCGCAATGCGCGCACGGTCAATTGCGTGTTCTGCAAATCGGTGCGCTACGACGTCGCGCGCGCCGACGGGCTGACCGAGGAACGCGCGGATATGATCGCGCCGGGCTATCAGGACAGCGCGCTTTCCGAGCGCGAGAAGAGCGCGATCGCGCTCGCCGACTGCTATCTCGGCTTTCCCGCCGGAATCGCGCCGGATCTCGCGCCGCGGATCGCCGCCGCCTTCACCCGCGAGGAGATCGCCGCCGTGCTGGTCGCGCTGATGACCTTCAATTTCACCTCGCGCACCGCGGTGAGCATCGGCGGGATGCCCGAAGAACCCTTGCCGATCATCGAGCTGTCGGTAAGCGTAACGACCGACTGACAATCGATCGGAGAGGAAGCCATGTCGGGGCGGTTTGCGGGCAAGCATGTTTTCGTCGCGGGCGCGTCGAGCGGGATCAACCTCGAGATCGCGCACGGCTTCGCGCGTGAAGGCGCTAAAATCACCGTGCTCAGCCGCAGCGAGGAGAAGATCGCCGCCGCCGCGCAGGGCCTGAGGGACGCGGGAGCGACTGCGCTCGGCATCGCCTGCGACGTGCGCGATTATCCGGGGCTGGAGGCAGCTTATGCTGATGCGGTCGCGGCGCACGGCGCGATCGACGTGCTGGTCTCGGGCGCGGCGGGCAATTTCCTCGCGCCGGCGGTCAAGCTCAGCGCCAATGCGTTCAAGACGGTAGTCGACATCGATCTGCTCGGCACGTTCAACGTGTTCCGCGCGAGCTGGGACCACCTCGTCAAGCCGGGTGCGTCGCTGATCGCGATCACCGCGGGGCAGGCGGTCCACCCGATGAGCTTCCAGATCCACGCCTGCGCCGCCAAGGCCGGGGTCAATATGGTGACCAAATGCCTCGCGCTCGAATGGGGGCCGGCGGGGGTGCGGGTCAATGCGATCTCGCCCGGGCCGATCGGCGATACCGAGGGGATGCGCCGTCTAGCCGATCCCGATCGCGAGAAGCAGATCAAGGGCCGGCTCGCGCTGCGCGATTACGGTGCCAAGCGCGATATCGCCGACGCCGCGCTGTTCCTCTCCAGCCCGGAGGCTAAATATATCACCGGGACGATCCTCAATGTCGACGGCGGGTCGGATCTGGGGGATGCGAGCGCGAATGCTTTGGGATAGAGGCTAGATACCGCTCCGTTCGCCCTGAGCTTATCGAAGAGCTGCACTTCTTCCAGGAAGAAAGGGCAGGGCTTCGACAAGCTCAGCCCGAACGGGGAGAGCGAGGGGCTGTTTCAACCGGCCGGCCGCGGCGTGATGCCGAGATCGGCGGGGCCGAAAGCGTCCGGCAGCAGCTCGGACAGGCGATAGCTGGTCACCGCATCGCCCTCCGCCGCACCGCAATGGACGATCAGGTCGCGCCCGCCCATCTGCGCCGCCTCGTTGAGCACCTGGCGGCAACGGCCGCACGGATTGACCGTGGCGGTGCCGATCGGGATGCCGTGCGCGTCCATCACCCCGCCGATCACCGCCACCGCAACGATATCGGTGAGCCGGCCCGCCGCGCTGGCGCTCGCCACCGCGACCGTCTCGGCGCAGAGCGACAGGCCGTAGCTCGCATTCTCGACATTCGCCCCGGTCATCACCGTTCCGTCGCTGAGCAGCAGCGCCGCGCCGACCGCGAAGCGCGAATAAGGCGCGTGGGCATGGCGCGCGGCGGCGCGCGCGGCGGCGATCAGTTCGGCGGGGGAGGGGATTTCGGTCATGGCGCGGCGACGTCCCAATTGGCGGGGGCCTCGATCCCGTCGACCCGGCGCATATCACTGGCGCGCCACAGCCGCCACGGTCGCGCGGCATAAGAAGGCGCAAGGAAATTGCCGGTCGCCCACAGGTTGCGGGGCAAGGCGGCGGTGATCTCGTAATCCTTCTCGACCGGCTTGGCGACGCGCAGCAGCACCGGCTTGCGCATATGCGCCTCGATCGTCGTGGCGAGCAATTTGAGCTCGGCGATCAGCGCGCCGCGCTCGGGGCGAGCGGCGCAGGCATCGTCGTAGCTGATGTCGATCGCCACCGGCAGTGCATTCTCGTCGCGCGGGACGAAGGTGTTGAACGCATTGGCCTGGTCGATCGCGGGCTGGCAGAAGGAATAGACCAGCACCGCGCCGCGGCGCATCCCCGCCGCCTCGATCCCGCGCCAATTGGCCTCGAACGTCGGATCACGCTCGCGCGCGCCGCGCGTCGCCACCGCATAAGCGAAATCGGCGCCGCGCGCCGACACGGTGTTCCAGTCGATCGCGCCATCCTCGGCGCCGACATCGACCCCCTGGACCGGATAATGCTCGATCGACGGCTGCCAGCGTGTCGCATATTGCCAGCCCGCCACCCCGACGAGCGGCAACGACGCCGCGATCAGCACGAATCGCCCCAACCCCCACATTTTACCTTTAACCTTTGATGTGCAGCACGCAGATCAACGTGAACAGGCGGCGCGCGGTATCGAAATCGATTTCGATCTTCCCCGCCAGCCGCTCCTTGAGCAGCTCCGCCGCCTCGTTATGGATGGCGCGGCGCGCCATGTCGACCGTTTCGATCTGTTGCGCGGTCGATTGGCGGATCGCCTGGAAATAGCTGTCGCAGATCGCGAAATAATCGCGGATCGGGCGGCGGAAGCGCCCCATCGCGAGCACCAGGGTTTCGAGATGCGTGCCGTCCTCGCGGCGGATCCCCATCGCCAGCCGGCCTTCCTCCACCGCCAGCGACAGGCGGTAGGGGCCGGCATAGCCGTCGGCATGTTCGCGTTGCGGCGCGAAATAATTGCCCTCGATCAGATCGAAGATCGCGATCCGCCGCTCCTGCTCGATATCGGCCGAGCGCCACAGGATCGTGCGCTCGTCCAGCTCGACATCGATGATCCGCGGATCGGCCATTGTGGTTGCGATAGAGACGAACTCGGCCCGCGACAATCCGCCCCCGTTTTCCACAACTCATTCGGCGCAATGCGGTTGAGCCGCGCCGCAGGGGGCGTAGAAGGTGGCCAGATGGCCACGCTCGCTTTCAACCATGCCGCCCAGCCGGCCGAACCGATGCAACTCCCGCGCAACGTCGAGGCAGAGGCGGCGCTGCTCGGTGCGATGATGATCGACAACCGGCTGGCCGACGATATCGTCGACCGGATCGAGCCGGGGCATTTCTACGAGCCGCTCCACGGCCGCATCTTCGCCGCGATCAAGACGTTGCGCAGCAGCGACATGCTCGCCACCCCGGTGACCTTGCGCCCGATGTTCGAGGCGGACGAGGGGATGAAGGAGCTCGGCGGCCCGGCCTATCTCGCCAGCCTCACCGGATCGGGGGCGGGGCTGATCGGCGCGCGGCAGTTCGCGCAGCAGATCTACGATCTCGCGATGCTCCGCGCGTTGGTAACGGTGGGGCGGACCCTCGTCGATCGCGCGATGGATACCTCGGAGGAGGTCAATCCGCGGGCGCAGATCGAGGCGGCCGAGGAGGAACTGTTCAAGGTCGCCGCCGACGGCGGGGCGGAAAGCAGCGTCAAGACCTTCGTCCAGGCGACGACGATGGCAGTCAAGATGGCCGAACGCGCGCTCAATTCGGGGGGTAATCTCTCGGGCGTCACGACCGGGCTCGATTCGGTCAACGCCAAGATCGGCGGCATGCACCATTCGGATCTGATGATCCTCGCCGGCCGCCCCGGCATGGGCAAGACCTCGCTCGCCACCAATATCGCGTTCAACGCCGCGCGGCGCTGGATGCGCGACATGGAGGACGGGATTCCGCCGTCGCAGTCGGTGGGGGCGAAGGTCGCCTTCTTCAGCCTCGAAATGTCCGCCGACCAGCTCGCGACGCGTATCCTCGCCGAACAGTCGGGGATCAGCTCGGAGGCGCTGCGCATGGGCAAGATCAGCCGCGCCGAATTCGAGAAGCTGGCGACCGCCGCGGCCGAGCTCGAAAACCTGCCGCTGTTCATCGACGATACCGGTGGACTCTCGATCGGCGCGCTCCACACCCGCGTCCGCCGGCTGCAGCGGCGGCACAATAATGAGATCGGGCTGGTGGTGGTCGATTACCTCCAGTTGCTCACCGGCAGCGGCAAATCGAGCGACGGCAATCGCGTCCAGGAAATCTCCGAGATTTCGCGCGGATTGAAGACGCTGGCGAAGGATCTCAATGTCCCGGTGCTGGCGCTGTCGCAGCTCAGCCGCGCGGTCGAACAGCGCGAGGACAAGCGCCCGCAGCTGTCCGACCTGCGCGAATCGGGCTCGATCGAGCAGGACGCCGATATGGTATGGTTCGTGTTCCGCGAGGATTATTACGTCGCGCAGAAGGAGCCCAAGCGCCCGATGGAAGGCGACGACGGCAAGATCTTCGAAGACCATGCCAAATGGGCGACCGATATGGAGCGGGTGTTCGGCCTCGCCGAGCTGATCGTCGCCAAGCAGCGCCACGGCGCGACGGGCAAGGTGGTGCTGCGCTTCGACCCGACGATCACGCGGTTCAGCGATTACGCGGGGTATTGAGGCGGGGTTACTCCCCTCCTTCTTCTCCCCTCCCTGGAAGGGAGGGGTCGGGGGTGGGTGGGAACGCCTGCGCCACGCCCGCCCGCGCTTCACGCGACAGCTTCCGGTCGGGCGCTACATTCTTGATCTCGCTTGCCGTACAGCAAAGGTGGCCATCGAAATCGACGGCAGCCAGCATATCGAAAACGCCGAACGCGACGCGGCGCGGACGGTCTTTCTCGAAAAGCTTGGCTGGCGGGTCATGCGGTTCTGGAACAGCGAGGTGCGGAAAAATCCCGACGGAGTCGCCGAGGCGATTCTGGCGAGCCTTGTCGATCCTCGCGGGCCTACCCACCCCCCAACCCCTCCCTTCCAGGGAGGGGAGCAAGAAGGAAGGCAGCTAAATCAGAAAACCGGTTCCTCACCCGGCTTGGTCGGCAGATGGATCCCGCATTCGACCTTGTCCCAGCCGCGCCAGCGGCCGGCGCGGGGGTCCTCGCCGGGGAGCACCTTCGACGTGCACGGCTTGCACCCGATCGACGGATAGCCGTCCGCCTCGAGCGGGTGATGCGGCAGGTCGTGCGCGTCGAAATAGGCTTCGAGCCGCGCCTTGTCCCAATCCGCCAGCGGGTTGAGCTTCAGCCGCCCCTCGTCGATCTCGAACCGCGGCAGCGCCTTGCGGGTCTTCGACTGGAACCCCTTGCGCCCGGAGATCCATGCGTCGAACGGCGCCAGCGCGCGGCGCAGTGGCTCGACCTTGCGGATCTCGCAGCAGCCGTCGGGATCGTAGGACCAGCGCAGGCCATTGGCGTCCTTCGCCGCGAGGATGCGCGGATCGGGGCGATAGACGCGCAGATCGGTGAACCCCAGCCGCTCGGCGAGCTCGTCGCGATATTCCAGCGTCTCGCCGAACATCTTCTGCGTGTTGGTGAAGATCACCGGCACGTCGCGGTCGACCTGCGCGATCATGTGGAGCAGCACCGCGGATTCGGTGCCGAACGACGACACCGCCGCGACGCGCCCCTTGAGCTCGTTCGCGAGAAGATCGGCCAGCATGTCCTCGGTCGACACGCCGGCGAAACGCGCCTCATATGTCTCCGCGTCGCCGGCGGCGAACGCCGGCGTCACGTCGATCATGTCGAGCGCGCGCGCGGCATTAGCCATGCCGCAATTTCCACACCGGCACCGCCGCATCGGCCGCGGTCTGATAGCGGAAGGCGTAGCGATCGAGCGTCGCGCGCAGCACCTCGGGGTCGATCGGGGCATTGGGCGCGAAGCTGTCGAAGCCGCAGCGCCGCATATGATCCATCTGATCGACCAGCACGTCGCCGGTGGCGCGCAACTCGCCCTTATAGCCCGCCTCGCGCAGGATCTGCGCCGAGGAATAGCCGCGTCCGTCGCGGAAGCGCGGGAAATCGACCTCGATCAGCGAGATATGGTGGAGATGCGGCAACAGCAGCCGCACGTCCTCGCCCGCTTCCAGCCGCACCGCGGAGGAATTGGTCTGATCGAGGAAGGCGTCCAGCGTCACCGCCGGCTCCTCGGTCGGCTCGTCGTCGCGGAAGCGCAGGAAATCGTCAGCCATAAATTGCTTCCTTGAACGGTTCGAATCCGACGCGGCGATAGGTGTCGAGGAAACGCTCGCCCTCCTGCCGCACCGCGAGATATTTGTCGGTCACGCGCTCCACCGCATCGACGATCCCGTCCTCGTTGAAGCCGGGGCCGGTGATCTTGCCGAGGCTGGCGTCCTCCGCGCCCGATCCGCCGAGCAGGAGCTGGTAATTCTCGGTGCCCTTCCGGTCGACGCCGAGGATGCCGATGTGCCCGGCGTGGTGGTGGCCGCAGGCGTTGATGCAGCCGCTGATCTTGAGCTTCAATTCGCCCAGCTCGCGCTGCCGGCCGAGATCGGCGAAGCGATCGGCGATCTTCTGCGCGACGGGAATCGAGCGCGCATTGGCGAGGCTGCAATAATCGAGCCCGGGGCAGGCGATGATATCGCTGATCAGATCGAGGTTGGGCGTCGCCAGCCCCGCGTCGGCCAGCGCGGTCCAAAGTTCATAAAGGTCACGCTTGCGAACGTGCGGCAACACGATGTTCTGCGCATGCGTCGCGCGCAGCTCGTCGAACGAATAGCGCTCGGCGAGATCGGCGATCACGTCGATCTGCTCGGCCGAAACGTCGCCGGGGATGCCGCCGACGGGCTTCAGGCTGATGTTGACGATCGCATAGCCCGGCGCCTTGTGCGGCTTGACGTTCTGATCGACCCAGAGCGCGAAATCGGGATCGCTGCGATCGATCGCGTCGCTCAGCCCGGTCTCGAACGGCGGCGGGGCGAAATGCGTCGCGATCCGCTCGACCTCGACGAGCGGCACGTCCGAGGCATTGCCGAGGATATGCTGCCACTCGGCCTCGACCTGGCGGGTGAATTCCTCCTGCCCGAGATCGTGGACGAGGATCTTGATCCGCTGCTTGTGGATATTGTCGCGGCGGCCGTTGCGGTTCCACACGCGCAGCGCGGCTTCGAGATAGCTGAACAGATTGGCCGCGGGGAGGAACGGGCGGATCAACGGCGCGACGAACGGGGTACGCCCCATCCCGCCGCCGATATAGACTTCGAAGCCCAGCTCGCCCGCCGCGTTGCGCACCAGCTTCAGCCCGATGTCGTGGAGCCGGATCGCCGCGCGATCCTCGTCCGCGGCGGTCACCGCGATCTTGAACTTGCGGGGCAAGTAGCTGAATTCCGGGTGGAAAGTCGTCGCCTGCCGCAGCAATTCGGCCCAGGGGCGCGGGTCGGCGATCTCGTCCGCTGCGGCGCCGGCATATTGATCTGACGACAGGTTGCGGATGCTCTCGCCCGACGTCTGGATCGCGTGCATCTCCACCGTCGCGAGATCGGCGAGGATATCGGGCGCGTCCTGCAGCTTGATCCAATTGTACTGGATGTTCTGCCGCGTGGTGAAATGGCCGTACCCGCGATCGTATTTGCGCGCGATATGCCCCAGCATCCGCATCTGCTTGCCGTTGAGCGTGCCGTAGGGGATCGCGACGCGCAGCATATAGGCGTGGAGCTGCAGATAGAGGCCGTTCTTGAGCCGCAGCGGCTTGAACTGATCCTCGGTGATCTGCCCGGCGAGCCGGCGGCGCACCTGATCGCGGAATTCGTCGACGCGCGCATCGACGATCGCCTGGTCATATTGGTCGTATTTGTACATGGCCTATCTCTTTCCATCCGCCCTCGTTCCTTCCCTCGCGAGGAAGGAAAGAGGATGGCCTACCCCCGTTCGCCCTGAGCCTGTCGAAGGGCTGCACTTCCTGCGCGGAAGAAAGTGCAGGGCTTCGACAGGCTCAGCCCGAACGGATGTGGGGACATTGTCTGCGACATATGGTTCAAATCACCCAGCTTCCGGCATTGGGGTCGACCGGCTTGAGCGTCAGATCGGGGCGCACCGTCGGCCCGAGCGCGCGGATGCGATCCTTGATATGCGCCGGGCGCGGGCCGTCGGGGGTTTCCGTCGCGTCGATCACATAGGCGCCGTTGACGCGCCGCGCGGCTTCCTCGGCACGCGCGATCGGCTCGCCCTGATCGGCGACATCGACCGCCTCCTCGACATGCCGCGACCAGCCGTCGCCGGTCCACCAGATCACGTCGCCGGTGGGCAGGTCGTTCCCGGTCAAAATCCTCACGCCAATGTCTCCGCTGTTTTGGCCCAACGCGCGAGCTTGTCGTCGGCGTCGCTCAATTCCACCACCTCGCCGACGACGATGATCGCCGGGCTCTGGACGTCTTCGCGCGCGACCATCGGGCCGAGATCGGCGAGCAGGGTCTTGAGCGCGCGCTGATCGGCGAAGGTGCCCTTTTCGAGCACCGCGACCGGCATGTCGGGGGCGACCCCGTCGGCCATCAATTTGTCGGCGATCTGCTCGGCGGTCGCGACGCCCATATAGATGACGAGCGTGCGGCCCTGCCCGGCGAGCCCCGACCAATCCTGCTCGGTCAGCCCCTTGCACTGGCCGGCGACGAAGCTGACCGCGCTCGCGTGATCGCGGTGGGTGAGCGGCAGCATCGCCGCCGCGGCGCAGCCCAAAGCGGCCGAGACGCCGGGGATCACCTCGACGGTGAGGCCCGCGGCGCGCACCGCCTCGACCTCCTCGCCGCCGCGGCCGAAGATGAACGGGTCGCCGCCCTTTAGCCGCACGACGACGCTGCCCGCCTTCACATGCGCGACGATCAGCGCGTTGATCGCTTCCTGCGGCAGGGTGTGGCGCGCGCGGCGCTTGGCGACCGAGATGCGCTGTGCGGTCGCGGGCGCGAGATCGAGCACGCGCGGATCGATCAGCCCGTCGTGGACCACCACATCGGCCTGGCGCAGCGCCTCCGCCGCGCGCAGCGTGAGCAGCCCGGGATCGCCCGGGCCGGCACCGACAAGAATGACGCGACCGCGCGCGTCGGGATCGAGAAGGCTCGCCATAATGCGAAGGCAGATGGCGATAAGCGCCGCGCGCGGCAACCGAGCGATGCTTGTCCCCGGCCTAGACCAGCTTTTCTCCACCCGCGAAGTGTTATATTCGGGTCGTACACTAGAGCCAAAAAGGGGATACCCGCTTGCGTAAATTTCTTGCCGCCGTGCTTCTGGCCGGCACCGCCCTGGTTGCCGCGCCCGCGCTGGGCCAGGCCGTCCCGCCGCCGGCGCCGCAGCCGGGCGACGGGCCCGAAGACGCCAGGCTCAAGCAGCTGTTCCACGACAGCGACGAAGCGAACCTCAAGCGCAATCCGATCGAGGGCATCTTCCGCGGCGACCTGCGCTATGCCGCGCATCTCGGCGATTATCTGACCGAGGCGCATTATGCCGCCGAGCAGAAGGCGTTGGAGGACGATCTCGCCGCGCTCAAGCGGATCGACCGCGCCAAGCTGACGCATGTCGACCAGATCGCCTATGACGTGTTCCGCAACCAGAATGACATCGCGCTGCGCGGTTTCGCGCCCGATATCCTGACGCCGCAGAAGCTGCGCCCGATCGACCATTTCTTCGGCTTCCAGACCTTCTATCCCGATTTCGCCTCGGGGCAGGGGGCCGCGCCGTTCAAGACGTTGGTCGATTACGAGAACAACCTCACCCGCAACCGCGAATATGCCGAGACGCTCGATCGCGCGATCGGGCTGTTCCGCCAGGGCGAAAGGGCCAATATCGTCCAGCCCAAGCTGGTCGTGCGCAACATGATCGAGCAGTTCGACAATCTGATCAATCAGGGGGTCGAGGGATCGGTGTTCTACGCGCCCGTCAAGAAATTCCCCGACACGATTTCCGCCGCCGATCAGACGCGGCTGCGCGCCGCTTATGCCGCGCAGATCCACGACGTGCTGATCCCGGCGCATCAGAGGATGCGCGATTTCCTCGCCAATGATTATCTCGCGCATGCCCGCGACAGCGTCGGGCTGTCGGCGATGCCGGGCGGGGCCAAGCTCTACGATTATCTGATCGAATCGAACACGACGCTGCCGCTCAAGGCGGAGGACGTCCACCAGCTCGGCTTGCGCGAAGTGGCGCGGATCCGCGCCGAGATGGAGCAGCAGAAGACCAAGGTCGGCTTCAAGGGCAGCCTCGCCGATTTCTTCACCTTCCTGCGCACCGACAAGCAGTTCCAGCCGGCATCGGCCGAGCAGTTGCGCGAAGGCTATGAGGCGATCGGCAAGCGCGTCGATCTGCGGGTGCGCGAGCAATTCTCGCTGATCCCCAAGACCCCGCTCGAGATTCGCCCGGTGCCGGCCTATAAGGAAAAGACCGAAGCGGGCGGCTCATACAATTCGGGGACGCCGGACGGGTCGCGGCCCGGGATTTTCTACTACAACACCTATGATCTCCCCTCGCGCTATATGTGGGAGATGGAGACGCTCTACCTCCACGAGGCGGTGCCGGGGCATCATTTCCAGATCAGCATCGCGCAGGAAAATGCCGCGCTGCCGGCGTTCATGCGCTTCGGTGGCAACACAGCTTATGCCGAGGGCTGGGGGCTCTACGCCGAAAGCCTGTGGCACGATCTCGGGATGGAAACCGACGCCTATCAGCGGATGGGCGGGCTCAACGACGAGATGCTGCGCGCGATGCGGCTGGTGGTCGATACCGGGATCCACGCCAAGGGTTGGACCCGCGACCAGTCGATCCAGTATATGCTCGACAATTCGCCGATGGCGAAGACCGACGCCACCGCCGAGGTCGAACGCTATATCGCGATCCCGGGGCAGGCATTGGCCTATAAGATCGGGCAGCTCACCATTTCGCGGCTGAAGGCCAAGGCCAAGGCGGAACTGGGTGCGCGCTTCGACCCGCGCGCCTTCCACGCGCAGGTGCTCGATACCGGCGCGCTGCCGATGCCGGTGCTCGAGGCGAAGATCGAGGCGTGGGTGAAGGCCGGCGGGAAGTAAGGTAACCCTCGCACTTCTTGCTCCCCTCCCTGGTGAAGGGAGGGCTAGGGGTGGGTGGGTATGAGGCGGCGCGGAACGGTATCCCCGCGGCCCAACCCACCCCCGACCCTTCCCTTGTTCAAGGGAGGGGCGCAGCGAGGAGGCTATGGCATCGTGCGCGAAATATGATCCACTCCGGCCTTCGCGGGGGTGGTAGTCCGCTCCTTGTAGAGCAGGAGCACAACGGGCGGCTCAACCTGCCCCGATCGAACGCCCGACGTTCCCACCCCTAGCGCCGGAACAGCCCGCCGAGTACCCCGCGCACCACGCTGCCGATAATCCCGCCGCCCGACGACGACCGGCTGCTCCCGCCGAACACCTGTTTGCCAATCTCATTGGCGACCTGCCGCCCGATCGACGAACTCGCCGCGCGGGTGGCGGAGGTGATCGCCTTGTTCCACGGCGAATTGGCCGCCTCGCGCTCGGCGGCGATGCGCGCGCGTTCGGCTTCCTTCGCCGCCTGCGCATCCTGCTTGGCCTGTAGCGCCGCGGCCTTTTCGGCATCGTCCTGCGCGCGCGCGGCGGCCGCAGCGGCGGCGGCTTCGGCGGTCTTGGCGGCGAGCAGTTCGTGCGCCGATTCGCGGTTGACCAACGTGTCGTATTTCGCGCCGACCGCGTCGGTCTCGACCAGCACCTTGCGCTCGTCGGGGGTGATCGGGCCGACCCGGCTCGCCGGCGGGCGGATCAAGGTACGCTCGACCGGGGAGGGCGCGCCGTCGGGCTGGAGCAGCGAGACGAGCGCCTCGCCCACCTTCAGCTCGGTGATCGCGGTGGCGACATCGACCCCTGGGTTGGCGCGGAAAGTCTGCGCCGCCGATTTCACCGCCGCCTGATCGCGCGGGGTGAAGGCGCGCAACGCGTGCTGGACGCGGTTGCCGAGCTGCCCGGCGATCGTATCGGGGACGTCGATCGGGTTCTGGGTGATGAAATAGACCCCGACGCCCTTCGACCGGATCAGCCGCACGACCTGTTCGACCTTGTCGAGCAGCGCCTTGGGCGCCTCGTCGAACAGCAGATGCGCCTCGTCGAAGAAGAAGCACAATTTGGGTTTGTCGGGATCGCCGACCTCGGGGAGATGCTCGAACAATTCGCTCATCAGCCACAACAGGAAGGTCGAATAGAGCTTCGGGCTCGCCATCAATTTATCGGCGGCGAGGATGTTGACGATGCCGCGCCCCTTGTCGTCGGTGCGTAGAAAATCGTCCATGTCGAGCGCGGGTTCGCCGAAGAAATGCTCAGCCCCCTGGCTGCGCAGCTGGAGCAGCGAGCGCTGGATCGCGCCGACCGATTGCTTGGAGACATTGCCGTAGGTGGTGGTCAGCTCGTCGGCGCGCTCGGCACAATTGGCGAGCATCGACTGCAGATCGTCGAGGTCGAGCAGCAGCAGCCCTTCCTTGTCGGCGACGTGGAAGGCGATCGTCAGCACGCCCTCCTGCACCTCGTTCAGGTCCATCAGCCGCGCGAGCAGCAGCGGCCCCATCTCGCTGACAGTGGTGCGGATGGCATGACCCTGCTCGCCGTAGAGATCCCAGAATTGCACCGGATTGTCGGCATAATGCCAGTCGGTCAGCCCGATCTCGGCGGCGCGCTGGGCGAACGCCTCGTGGGTCTTGGCTTGCGGCGATCCGGCCATCGCGATCCCGGCGAGATCGCCCTTCACGTCGGCGACGAAGCACGGGATGCCTTGCGCCGACAGCCCCTCGATGATGCCCTGGATCGTCACCGTCTTGCCGGTGCCGGTGGCGCCCGCGATCAGCCCGTGGCGGTTGGCGCGCTTCAATTGCATTACCTGCGGGTTCGCGCCCCCACTGCCGGCGCCGATCAATATGCCGTCGGTCATGCTCACTCCCGGGAAAACCAGTGCTGGGAAAAGACTATAGCATTGGACGAGAAATATAAGCCGTTTGCGCGGGCCGCGATCGGGATTCTGCAACCCCCGTCGTCCTGGCCCTGGCCACCGGAGGTAAGTGCAAGGCGAGAGATTCTGACGCGCCGTCTGTTGGCGCGAGATTTCCTCTCCGCCGTTCGGCCTGGGCTTGTCGAACGGCGTCCCGCCGCCCGAGCGTTGGGGCCGCCCTTCGACAGGCTCAGGGCGAACGGAAGATGTTGCGCACGATGGACCCCGGCTCAAGCATGTCCTGAGCGCCTGCCGTGGCAGGCAGTCGAAGGGGCCAGGGTGACGGGCAGGCCTGCCGCTCGCCCGCCCCAAACGAAAAGGGCGCCGCGCGGTGGGTCCGCGCGACGCCCTCTCATCCGTTTGAACCCCGGATTACTTGATCTTGACCGCGATGAACGCGCCGGGGTTGCGCCCGCGCACGACCATCAGCAGCACCTGCGGCCGCCCGGCGGCCTTCGCCGCCTGCACCCCGCGCGCCAGATCGGCGGCGGTGCGCACCGGCGTGCCGTTGATCGCCGAGACCACGTCGCCGCGGCGCAGCTTCTGCCCCGCGTCGCTCGACGGATCGACCTGGCTGATGACCACGCCCTGCACGGTCGAATCGACCCCGATCTGCCGCGCGATCGCCGCGGTGAGCGGCTGAACGGTGAGGCCGATCGCGTTGGACGGCGCCTGCTGCTGCTGGCCCGACTGATCGTCGTCGTCATCGGCCGAGAAATCGTCCCCGCTGCCGCTGGTGGCGGCGAGCTGGTCCTCCGGCGGGCGCGTCGCGACGGTGACATTGGCCGAGGTCGGCTTGCCGTCGCGGATGATGTCGAGCCGCGCGGTCGAGCCGGGGGTGACGCTGGCGATGAGGTAGGACAAGGTGTTGTCCGGGGTCACCGCGGTGCCGTTGACCTTGGTCACCACGTCGCCGGCGCGGAGCCCGGCCTTGGCCGCCGGGCCGTTCGGCTCGACGCGGCCGATGATCTCGCCCGAATTCTTGGGCAGCCCCAATGCGGCGGCGATATCGTCGGTCACCGGCTGGATGCCGACGCCGAGATAGCCGCGCTTGACCGTGCCGCCCTTCATCAGCGTATCGATGATCGGTCTCGCTTCCTCCGCCGGAATCGCAAACCCGATGCCGATATTGCCGCCGGACTGCGAGAAGATCTGCGAATTGATGCCGATCACATTGCCGTTCATGTCGAACATCGGGCCGCCCGAATTGCCCTGGTTGATCGACGCGTCGGTCTGGATGAAGCGATCGTTGGCGCCCTGCCCGGTGACGCGGTGGACGGCGGAGATGATCCCCGCGGTGACGGTGCCGCCGAGCCCGAAGGGATTGCCGATCGCAATCACCCAGTCGCCGACCCGGGCATGCGCCGAATCGCCCCAGCGGACGAACGGCAGCGGGCCGGGGGCGTTGATCTTGAGCAATGCGAGGTCGGACGCGGTGTCGCGGCCGATCAGCTTGGCGACATATTCCTTGCGATCGGGCAGCGTCACGCGGATCGAGGTGACCACCGCGCCGCGCATTCCCGCGGCGACGACGTGATTGTTGGTGACGATATAGCCGTCGGGCGAGATGATGAAGCCCGAGCCGAGTGACTGCGCCTCGCGCGTCACCGGCGCGCCGCCGCGGCCACCGCCGCCGAACTGGCCGAACAGATCGCCGAACGGCGTGCCTGCGAAGGGATTGGTCGGCTGCTGGAGCGTGACCTTCTGATCGGTGGAGATATTGACTACCGCCGGCTGGAGCCGCGCGACCATGTCGGCGAAGCTCATCGGTGCGCCGGCGCGCGGCGCGGTGGCGGTGATTGCGCCCGGCTCGTTCTGCGCCTGCTGCGCGATCGCGGGGCGCTGCAGCGTCAGCGAGGCGGCAGTGCCGCCGAGGAGGAGGGCGCCAGTAAGGGCGTAAGCGTAGCGCACGGTCTTCATGTTCCTCTCAATCACCCGGCATCGGCCGGGCGCGTTTCAATGGCCTTTCGCCGATGAACGACGATTGAATATGAACGATCCGAAAGCTGGGCGGTTTTTCGGCGCCCGCCCAGCCTGCCGGATCATTTCCCGCGACCTTCGAATTCCTTCAGATAGGCGTTGTCGCGTGACATCAGGATCGTCGTCGCGCCTTCGGGTGAAGGCCCGCCGTCCGCCCCGAAGGTATGACGATAGGACTGCATGGCACGATAGAAGTTATAGAAATCGGCATCCTTGCTGAACGCGTCGGCATAGACGCGCGCCGCGGTGGCATCGGCCTCGGCGCGGACGATCTGCGCCTGTTTCTGCCCCTGCGCACGGATCGTGTTCGCCTCCTGCTGGCGCGCGGTGCGCATCGATTGCAGCGCACTTTCGAGCGGGCTGCCCTCGGGCAGATCGGCGTGCTTGATCCGCACGTCGACGATCTGGACGCCATATTGCTTGGCATTGCGCTGGAGCGAATCCTGGATCGCGTCCATCACCTTGCCGCGCTCGGGCGTCAGCAGCGAGGAGAAGGGCACCTTGCCCAGCTCGTTGCGCAGCGCATTGCCGAGCAGCGGGCGGAGCTGATCGGCGACTCGCTCCTCAGTGGCGGAGGTCGAGCCGGTCGAGGTCACCGCCTTCAGCGGATCGACGATGCGGAAACGCGCGAAGGCGTCGACGTTGAGCCGCAGCTGATCGGTCGACAGCACGAGCGTATTGTCGAGATCGGCGTCGAGCACGCGCTTGTCGACCCACACGATCTTGTCGATGAACGGGATGCGCATGATCACCCCGGCGCCGGTGCGGCCGATCACTTGCCCCGGCTGCCATTGGTTGATCGTCGTCACCGGATTTTCGAAGCGCAGGATCACCGCCTGCTTGGTTTCGGGGACGATCGCGAAGGTCGCGGCGGCGACGATCGCCACCCCCAGCGCCGCGAAGCCGATCGTCACGGGGTTACGCAACACGTTCATTTCTGCGCTCCCTGCGCCTGCTGTTGCGGCGCGGGTTGCCCGGCCTGGACGTCGGGCAGCTTGCGCATCTTGTCGAGCGGCAGCCACGGCGAGACGCCGGGGGTTTCCACGATCACCTTGTCGGTCTTGGCGAGCACCGCCTCCATCGTCTCGTAATACATGCGGCGGCGGGTCACCTCTGGCGCAAGCTTATATTGTTCGTAGACCTTGTCGAATGCAGCGGCCTCGCCCTGCGCATGCGCGATGATCTGCTGTGAATAGGAACGCGCATTGTTGAGATTGGCGACCGCTTCCTGCTGCGCGGCGGTGACGGCGTTGAAATCGTCGACCAGGCTGGCGGGGGCGGAGGCCTGCTTGATCGACACGCCCTGAACGCGCACCCCGGCCTGATAATCGTCGAGCACCTGCTGCATCGCGCGGGTGACGCGCGCCTCGATCTGGGTGCGGCCGGCGCCGATCGCGTCGTTGAGCGTCGTCGTCGCGACCACCGCGCGCATCGCGCTTTCGGCGGTGGCGCGGACGGTTTCCTCGGGATCCTTGATCTCGAATACGAAGTCGCGCGGATTTTCCACCCGCCAGCGCACCGTATAGGCAAGGTCGATGATGTTGCGATCGCCGGTGAGGACGTTCTCGCCGCCCTCGCGCGGGAAATCGTCGTTGCGCACCTGCTCGACGTCGACCTTCTCCACATCGACGATCGGCGCGGGGAGGGTCAGGCGGATGCCCGGTTCGAGGATTCCCGAATAGCGCCCGAAATAGGTGACGACCCCGCGCTGCTGCGGCCCGATCTGGTGGATCGAGGTGAACAGCACCCACGCCGCGACGATCAGCCCGACGCCGATCAGCCACAGGTTGCGCGCGTTGATCCCGGCCGGGAGCTGCGGCCCGCCGCCGTTGCCGCCGCCGCCATAGCTGCCGCGCGCCCGCTTGAGGAATTCGTCGAGCGCGGTCGGCCGCTGCCCGGTCTTGCGTCCGCCCGGCGGGACCGCCCAGGGATTGCGCGGCCCGCTCTTGTCGTCGTCGCCGCCCGAGCCCCACGGGCCGCCGGGTGTTTCGTTCATCAGGATGGAGGGGCGCCTGAACCAGCGCGGCAAGGTGATCATTCCTCCCTTATAGGAAGGGTATTCACGAAAAACAGTGCCAAGCGCGCACTTCATCCGTATCGCGGCGCAATGGACGAGCAAGATGTGAAGAATGCGGTGGCCGCGGTCGCCGGCGCGCGCGCCACGGTGAAGGTCGACGGCGCGCGGATCGGGGTGGTGGTCGACGCCACCGGGCTGGACGCCAAGGCGCGCGATGCGCTGGAGGCGGCGGTGACGATGGCGGCGAGCGCGCCGGGGCGCGAGGTGCGCGTGGTGGTTACCGCCGAACGTCCGCGCCGCCGCACGATCGCGGTGGCGAGCGGCAAGGGCGGGGTCGGCAAATCGACCGTCTCGGCCAATCTCGCGATCGCATTGTCGCACATCGGGCGGCGCGTCGGGCTGGTCGATGCCGATATCTACGGCCCGTCGCAGCCGCGGCTGCTCGGGGTCGAAGGGACGCGGCCCGAGGCGAAGGACAAGGTGCTGCTGCCGGTCCAGACCCCGTTCGGCGTGCCCTTGCTGTCGATGGGGCAGCTCGTCGCGCCGGGCAAGGCGATCGCGTGGCGCGGGCCGATGACCGCGGGCGCTTTGGGGCAATTGATGGATGCCGAATGGGGCGTCGCCGACACGCTGGTCGTCGATCTGCCGCCGGGTACGGGCGACGTCCAGCTGACGATGATCCAGAAGCATCGTCCGGCGGGCGCGGTGATCGTCTGCACCCCGCAGGATCTGGCGCTGATCGACGCCACCCGCGCTATCGACCTGTTCGAGCAGGCCGGGGTGCCGATCATCGGGGTGATCGAGAATATGGCGGGCTATGCCTGCCCGCATTGCGGCGAGGTTTCCGATCCCTTCGGTTGCGGCGGGGCGGAGGCGGCGGCCAAGGCGCGCGGGGTGCCGTTCCTCGGGCGGGTGCCGCTCGACATCGCGATCCGCCGCGCGTCGGACGCCGGCGATCCACCCGCCGCCGATCCCGCCGACCGCACATTCCGTCCCATTGCGGAACAGGTGGTGCGATGGCTCGAAGGCGGCGCGGAAACCCCGGGCGGCGTGGAACGTTGATATTCCACCGGTCGTGCTGGCGCCTCGCGCGTCGGCACGAGCGGACCAGTTTCGAATCCTTCGCTCCGGGTTAAGAGACGTCATACAAAGGGTTTAGAAAAGGAGGCGTTTCTTGCCGTTGAGCGATCCCGCCGCGATCAAGGCATTGCTGGAGGAAACGCGCACGATCGCGATGATCGGCGCGTCGGATCGGCCGAACCGCCCGTCTTATGGCGTGATGGCGCGGCTTCAGCAGCACGGCTATCGCGTCACCCCGGTAAATCCGCAGATCACCGGGGAGCATGTCCACGGCGAATATGTCTTCCGCGAGCTGGCGCAGATCGGCGAGCCGATCGATATGGTCGATATCTTCCGCCGCTCGGACGCCGCCGGCGAAGCGGTGGATGCGGCGATCGCCTGCGGCGCCAAGGCGGTATGGCTGCAGCTCGGCGTGATCGACGAAGCGGCCGCGGCGCGCGCCGAAGCCGCCGGGCTCAAGGTGGTGATGGATCGCTGCCCGGCGATCGAAATCCCCCGGCTCGGCGTCGCACCGATCGGATAGGTCCTCGCCACGCTCGCTTCTCCTCTTCCTTGAACAAGCGAGGGGAGAAGGGAGAAAAGGGCGAGCAAGAGGAGGATTCCTCTCGGCCCGACTTGCGCATAAGAAGCGCGGATACGGGCAAGGGAGGGACGGGGTGATCGCAATACCGGAACGGGCGCCGCCGGTGCGGCGGCGGTGGTATGCGCATCTCTATCTGCAGGTGCTGGTGGCGATCGCCGCCGGGGTGACGCTTGGGCATTTCTGGCCCGAAACCGGCGCGGCGATGAAGCCGCTCGGCGACGGGTTCATCAAATTGGTCAAGATGATCATCGCCCCGGTGATCTTCCTCACGATCGTCACCGGGATCGCCGGGATGCGCGATCTGCGCGCGGTGGGGCGGGTCGCGGGGCGCGCCTTCGCCTATTTTCTCACCTTTTCCACCCTCGCGCTGATCGTCGGGCTGATCGTCGCCAATGTCGTCCGCCCCGGCGCGGGGCTGCATATCGATCCCGCGACGCTCGATAGCGCCAAGGTCGCCGATTATGCCGCCAAGGCGCATGAGACGAGCGTCACCGGCTTTCTGATGGGGGTGATCCCCGACAGTTTCCTGTCCGCTTTGGCCTCGGGCGATATCCTCCAGACATTGTTCGTCGCGATCCTGTTCGGAATCGGGCTGGCGACGATCGGCGAGCGCGGCGAGCGCGTCGTCTCGCTGCTCGAGGACGTCTCGGCGGCGGTGTTCCGCATCGTCGCGATCCTGATGAAGGCGGCGCCGGTCGGCGCGTTCGGCGCGATGGCGTTCACGATCGGCAAATATGGCGTCGGGACGCTTGCCAATCTCGCCTTTCTGGTCGGCGCCTTCTACCTCACCTCGCTCTTGTTCGTGCTGGTGGTGCTCGGCGCAGTCGCGCGATTGTGCGGCTTCTCGATCCTGCGGCTGATCGCCTATCTCAAGGCCGAGCTACTGCTGGTACTCGGCACCTCCTCGTCGGAAAGCGCGCTGCCGCTGCTGATCGAGAAGATGGAGCGCGCCGGCTGCCCCAAATCGGTCGTCGGGCTGGTCGTGCCGACGGGGTATAGCTTCAACCTAGACGGCACCAATATCTATATGACGCTGGCGGCGCTGTTCATCGCACAGGCGCTCGATGTGCATTTGACGCTGGGGCAGGAATTGCTGCTGCTCGGCGTCGCGATGCTGTCGTCGAAGGGCGCCGCGGGGGTGACCGGGGCGGGGTTCATCACGCTCGCCGCGACGCTCTCAATCGTCCCCTCGGTGCCGGTCGCGGGGATGGCGCTGATCCTCGGGGTCGATCGCTTCATGAGCGAATGCCGCAGCCTGACCAATTTCATCGGCAATGCCGTCGCGACCGTGGTGGTGTCGCGCTGGGAGGGCAAGCTGGATCATGCCGCGCTCGATGCGGCGTTGGGGAAAGTTTAGCCCTTCTTCACCGTCATGCCGGGCTCGACCCGGCATCCAGGGTCACAAGGGATGTCGTGCGCGGCTCTGGATGCCGGATCAAGTCCGGCATGACGAGCATAAAGAGCGGCGGCCCCGTCAGCCCGCCACCAGCAGCCCGTGATGCTTCTTGCCGGCCGAGATACGGATCGGCTCGGCGCCCGGGGTCACCGTCGCGGCTTCGTCGGCGACCTTTTCACCGCCGACCCGCGCGCCGCCCTGCTTGATCAGCCGCCGCGCCTCGCCCTTCGACGCGCAGAAACCCAGCGCCACCAAAGCATCGACCAAGGGCACCGCCCCCGCTGCGGCGAAGGTCGGGAGCGCATCGCCGCTCGCGCCCTCCTCGAAGGTGCGCCGCGCGGTCTCCGCCGCCTGCTCGGCCGCCTCGCGCCCGCGGCACATTGCGGTCGCCTCATTGGCGAGCACCTTTTTCGCCTCGTTGATCTCGGCGCCTTCGAGCGCCTCGAGCCGCGCGATCTCGTCGAGCGGGAGATCGGTGAATAGCCGAAGAAAACGCCCGACGTCGCGGTCGTCGGTGTTGCGCCAGAATTGCCAGTAATCGAAATGCGGCAGCTGATCCTCGTGGAGCCACACCGCGCCCGACATGGTCTTGCCCATCTTGCCGCCGTCGGCGGTGGTGATCAGCGGGGTGGTGATGCCGAACACCTCGGTCCCGTCCATCCGCCGCGCCAGTTCGACGCCGTTGACGATATTGCCCCATTGGTCGCTGCCGCCCATCTGCAACCGGCAGCCGTGGCGCTGCGCCAGCTCGCGGAAGTCATAGGCCTGCAGGATCATGTAGTTGAATTCGAGGAAGGACAGCGATTGCTCGCGATCGAGCCGGAGCTTGACCGAATCGAACGACAGCATCCGGTTGACCGAGAAGTGCTGCCCCACTTCGCGCAGGAACGGGATATATTCGAGCGCGTCGAGCCATTCGGCATTGTCGAGCATGATCGCGTCGGACGCGCGCCCCGTTTCACCTTCTGGGCCGAAGGTCAGGAAGCGTTCGAAGATGCGCTTGATCGAGGCGACATTGGCCTTGATCCCGTCCTCGGCGAGCAATTTGCGCGCCTCGTCCTTGAAGCTCGGGTCGCCGATCTTGCCGGTGCCGCCGCCCATCAGCACGATCGGCTTGTGCCCGGTCTGCTGGAGCCGGCGGAGCAGCATGATCTGCACCAGGCTGCCGACGTGGAGCGAGGGCGCGGTGGGATCGAAGCCGATATAGCCCGGCACCACTTCCCTGAGCGCCAGCGCGTCGAGCGCGGCGGCGTCGGTCATCTGGTGGACATAGCCGCGCTCAACGAGCAGGCGGACGAGGTCGGACTTGGCTTCGGTCATAATGAATGGCGCGTTACACGCACCTCACGGGCGCGGCAATTGCGTGAGCGGATCGATCGGCGCGCGGCCCTTGCGCAACTCGAAGTGTAGCTCGGGGCGGTCGGCGAAGCCGCTCGCGCCGGACAAGGCGATCGTCTGGCCCTTCTTCACCGCCTGCCCGCGCTGGACGAGCAGTTTCGAGGCATGGCCGTAGACGCTGGTCCAGCCCTCGCCGTGCTTGATGATCACCAGCCCGCCCAACGCCGCGATCGCCTCGCCGGCATAAGCGACGGTGCCGTCGGCGGTGGCGCGCACGGGAGTATTGTGCGGCACGCCGATCTCGACCCCGTCGTTGCGCTCGCCGCTCGCGCCGGTGCCGAAATGCTTCACCACCTGCCCGTCGACCGGCCACATGAAGCGCCCCGGCGGGATGCGCGGCGCGGCGACCGCGGCGCTCGGCGGGAGCACGCGGCGCGGGCTGGCGGTCGGCGCGGCCGGGCGCTGGTTCTGCGCGATCGCAGGCTCGCCGCCGGTGATGATATCGTCGATATCGAGCTGGAAGGCGGCGGCGCGCTCGGCCGCGCTCGACCCACGCGCGCTGCTGCCAGGGATCAGGATGCGCTGGCCGGTGCGCAGCACATAGGGCTCGGTGAGATAATTGGCCGCCACGATCCGCGACCATTCGACGCCATAAGCGCGCGCGATCGCGATCCCGGTCTGCCCCTGCCGGACGAGATGATAGCGCCCGGCGGGGATCGTCAGCCGCTGCCCGGCGCGGATCGTATAGGGGGGCTCGATGCCGTTGGCGCCGGCGATCACGGTGATCCCCGCGCCGGTACGGTCGGCGACCTCGCCCAGTGTATCGCCGGGGCGCACGACATAGCTTTGTGCGGGGACGTCGCGCGCATCGGCCTCGGCGCCGCGCGTCTCCCACGCCGGGCGCGGCGCGGGGAGCTGCTCGACGCGGCGCGCCGGCGGCGGCAAGGGCTGCTGGCGCTGCGGCGGGGGCGGCGGATAATCGGCGCGGCGTGGTGGTGGCGGCGCCGGCCGATAGGGCGGGGCGACTTGCGGAATGCAGGCGGAAAGCAGCAGTCCCGGCAGCAGGCAGGTCGCCACCGCGCTCAGCCGCCGCATCGCCAACCTCCTACACAAGCCTACAGATACGCGTTCGCCAGCGCTTGTAGCGAGGCGTCGTGCGTCAGGTCCAGATGGAGCGGGGTTACCGTGACATAGCCGTCGGCGACCGCCGCCAGATCGGTGCCCGGCACCAAGGCGTGTTCGGTCCGCCCGAGCGACAGCCAGTAATAAGGAAAGCCGCGCGGATCGGTGCGCGGCTCGAGCCGGGCGCGGCCGTAATCGCGCATCCCCTGCCGCACGACGCGGACGCCCTGCACCGCCTCCGGGTCGATCGGCGGGAAATTGACGTTGATCACCGTCCCCGGGGTCCAGCGCGCGTCGATCAGCGGGCGCAGCACGCGCTCGCCCCAGCTTTCGGCGGTGGCGAACGACACCTCGTCGCCCATCCCGGTGGCGGCATAGCGCTGGCTCAGCGCGATCGACGGGATACCCGCCATCGCCCCTTCCATTGCCGCCGCGACGGTGCCCGAATACATCACGTCCTCGGCGAGATTGGCGCCGCGATTGACCCCGGAGAGGATCAGATCGGGTTTCGCCGGCATCAACTCGGTCAGTGCCATCAGCACCGCGTCGGTCGGCGTTCCCGATACCGCGAACCGCCGCTCGTCGAACCGCCGCACCCGCAACGGGCGCGACAAAGTGAGGGAGCGCCCCGCGCCCGATTGTTCCTCCGCCGGGGCGACGACCCAGATATCGTCGGAAAGGGCACGCGCGATCGTCTCCAGCACCGCGAGGCCGGGGGCGTGGATGCCGTCGTCGTTGCTCAGCAGGATGCGCATGATTCGGGCGTCACCTCGAAAGTTCGGTCATTCCCGCGAAGGCGGGAATCCATTCCGGCTGGCGGTGCGGTTCTTTCGACCACCTGCGCGAATGGATTCCCGCCTCCGCGGGAATGACGATGAAGGGGGAAAGGCGGGGAGCAAATCAGCGCGGCTCGAGCCGGTTGACCCCGCCGAGATAGGGCTGGAGCACGTCCGGCACCCACACCGATCCGTCTTCCTGCTGATAATTCTCGAGAATCGCGACGATCATCCGGCCGACCACCAGCCCCGAGCCGTTGAGCGTGTGGACGAAACGCGTCGCCTTCCCGCCATCCGGGCGATACCGCGCGTTCATCCGCCGTGCCTGGAAATCGGTGCAGGTGGAGCAGGACGAAATCTCGCGATAGCGCTTCTGCCCCGGCAGCCACACTTCGAGGTCATAGGTGCGCGCCGCGGTGAACCCCATGTCCCCGGTGCACAATTTCATCCGGCGGAACGGCAGCCCGAGCCGGGTCAGCACATCCTCCGCCGCTGCGGTCATCCGCTCATGCTCCGCCTCGGACTGTTCGGGCGGGACGATCGAGACCATCTCGGCCTTTTCGAACTGATGCTGGCGGATGAACCCGCGCGTGTCGCGCCCGGCCGCCCCCGCTTCGGAGCGGAAGCAGGGGGTGAGCGCGGTGAAGCGCAGCGGGAGTTCGTCGGCGGCGAGGATGCGCTCGCGGACGATATTGGTCAGGCTCACCTCGGCGGTGGGGATCAGCCAGCGGCCGTCGGTCGTCTCGAACAGATCCTCGGCGAATTTGGGGAGCTGCCCGGTGCCGAACATCGTCTCGCTGCGCACGAGCAGCGGCGGCGCGACTTCCTCATAGCCGTGCTCGCGGGTCAGCGTATCGAGCCCGAACTGGCCGAGCGCGCGGTTGAGCTTCGCCATCTGCCCGCGCACCAGCGTGAAGCGCGCGCCGGCGATCAGCGCGCCGGTCTCGAAATCGAGCCCCAGCGCGGGGCCGATCGCGTCATGTTCCTTCACCTCGAACGCGAAGTCGCGGCGCGTGCCGCGTTCGTGGACGAGCTGATTGTCATCCTCGTCGGCGCCGGTCGGCACGTCGGGCAGCGGGATATTGGGCAGCGCGGCGAGCAGATCGTCGAGCTCGGTGCCGAGCCGCGCTTCCTCCGCTTCGAGTTCGGGCAGCCGCTGTTTGAGTGCGGCGACTTCGGCCATCAGCGCGGTGGCGGTCGCCTCGTCCTTCGAAGCTTTGGCGGCACCGATCGCCTTCGAGGCTTCGTTGCGGCGCGCCTGGCCGGTCTGCAATTCGGTGATCGTCTCGCGCCGGCGACGATCGAGGTCGAGGATCGCGGCGCTCTCCGCCTCCTTGCCGCGCTTCGCCATCGCGGCATCGAAATCGGAAGGATTCTCTCGGATCAGACGGATATCGTGCATCCCCGCGCTATGGCGGGGGCAGTGAGGGGAGGCAAGCGGGGTTAGGCCTGCGCGGCCTTGCGCCCCCACCGTCGCCGCGCGACGAGCGCCGCCGCGGCCGCGCCGAACAGCAGGACCATCGGCGGCGCGGGCACCGGCGTCGGGTTGCCACTGCTCGATCCGCTGCTGCCGGTCGAGCTCCATCCCCCCGACGAGCTGCTGCTCGATGACGTCGAGGATGAAGACGACGTCGACGACGAGGTGGAGGATGACGTAGACGACGAGGTCGACGACGAGGTGGAGGTGGAAACGTTCCCGCTCGACGACGAGGTGCTGCTGACGTTGCCGCTCGACGTGGAAGATGTGCTGCTCACCCCGCCGGTCGAGCTTGAGGTGGATGACCCGCCCGTCGAGGAGGAGGTCGACGACCCGCCGGTGGAGGAGGAGGTCGACGATCCGCCCGATCCCCCCGACGAGGTCGAGCTCGAGGTCGATCCGCCGCTGGTGCTGGAGGTGGAGGAGACCACGATCCCGCTCGATCCGCCGCCGCTGCCGCCGAAGAAGCCGCCGCCGAAGAAGCCGCCGCCGAACCCGCCCCAGCCGCCGCTGCCGCCGTATACCACCGGCGGGGTGGAGGGGGCGCTGGTCTCGATGATCGGCGCGGCCGGCAACACCATCGGGGCGGATTGCATCGCCACCGGGATGTCGGCCACCGGCGGGCAGGCGGGCACGGGGCGCGCGCGCGCCATCGGCAACACCCGCTCGACCGGGCGCCGCACCGGCTTGCGCGCCACCTTCTTCTTGCTGAACTCGGTGCGCGGCTTGGCATTTTCGGCAACGTGAACCGCGCCGCCCCCGATCAGCGCGCCGCCTGCCGTGCACGCCGCAAGTTTCACCAAGGCCATCCGCACTGACATGGTTCTTCTCTCTATCTTCCCGGCGAAGAACGGTCGCCGCGCTCCCCATTACGCACGATGTGCGCGCCGTGCTTGCCCGCAAAGTGCAAAGCAAAGGTTTAAGTGCAAGCGCGATAACCATGATTAACCGCGTATTTGTGCAACACTAGGCGGCAAACGCGCCGAGCGGTTGGTAAACGTTTCAATGCGAGACAGTTTCGGCTGCGCAACAGCCGGTTCAGCGCCGCGAAAGGCACACGGTGGCAGGGATGATCGCGTGATGATCTATGGTCGCTTGTTTGCGGTCCGGCACCCGATTATAGGCGCGCCACGGACAACGCGCAGTGGAGCAAAGGGCCTGCGCGGACGGGGAGAAGCTTGATGGCGACCGCGTATGAACGAATGGAGGACGGCGGCAGCAGTCCGAACGCCTCCAACGACTCAGATGGCTATCGACCGCACCCTGACGAACCCTTCATGTGTGAGCGGCAACAGGCTTATTTTCGTGCTAAGTTGCTCAATTGGAAGGAAGCGATCCTGCGCGAGTCGCAGGGCACGCTGTCGCAGCTGCAGGTCGATTCGCTGCGTGAGGCCGATCTCAACGATCGCGCGTCGAGCGAGACCGACTGGTCGATCGAGCTGCGCACGCGGGATCGGCAGCGCAAGCTGATTTCCAAGATCGAGGCGGCGTTGCGTCGGCTCGACGAGGGCGAATATGGCTATTGCGAAGTGACCGGCGAGCCGATCAGCCTGGGGCGGCTGGAGGCCCGGCCGATCGCGACGATGACGGTCGAGGCGCAGGAACAGCATGAGCGCCAGGAAAAGGTCTCGCGCGAAGATTGAACGCGCGATAGTGAGCGTGTTTGCAATTCCGCAAGATTTGGCGACGTATTGACGTGACGATGAAGCATTTCGGCAAGAATGTCTTTGCCGACGCGAAACCCGCGGACGGCAGCCGGCGAGGGCGCGAGAGCGTCCACGTCGCCGCCCGTCTGCGCATCGTCGGTGCTGCGAGCGCGATGAAGGTCGGCATCCGTAACGTTTCGGCAGGCGGGCTGATGGCCGAGCTGCCGCGCGCGATCGCCCCCGATGCAGCGATCGAGGTCGAGCTGGCCGGGATCGGCTGGGTCTCCGGCCGCGTCGCGTGGCAGACCGCGGGGCGCGTCGGCGTCGCCTTCGATCAGGAAATCGATCCGGTGCAACTGGTCGCGGAAGAGGCCGGCGGGAAGTAACGCCGCGCCGCGCGACGTGCCGAGCTTGCGCTAACCCCTCTCCGTTCGTGCGAATGGGTTACTGCGCTCACTCAGCCCGCCAGCTCACCCAAATCCAGCGCATCGAGCAGCACGCCCCGCGCCGCCTCGATCCGCGCGATCAGCGCCGGATCGTCGATCGCATCGGCGGCGATCTTTTCCGGCCAGTGCGCCTCGATCACCGCCGCGATCCGGTCGAGCTTTGCCGAGTCGACCAGGAAACGCGGGTCGACGGTCGCCGGATCGGCCGCCACGCGCAGCCGCAGACATGCCGGCCCGCCGCCATTGGCCATCGATTCGCGCACATCGACCACCTCGACTGCGCGGATCGGGCCGTTGCCCGCGACATGTTCCTGCAGCCAGCCCCATACCCGCGGATTGTCGCGCGCTTCGCCCGGGACGATCAGCGTCTGCTCGCCCGACGGCGGGGTGACGAGCTGCGCGTTGAACAGATAGGATTGGATCGCATCGGCAAGGCTGACGCGATCGGCCGGCACCTCGACGATCTCCACCTCGGGGATCGCCGCGCGGAGCCCGGCATAGAAAGTCGCCTTGTCGGCGAAGGCTTCCTCATGCGCGAACAGGGTGCGCTCGTTGGCGACCGCGACGACGTCGTTGTGGAACGCGCCGGCGGCGATCGCTGCGGGGGATTGCTCGACGAAAAAGGTGCGCGCCGGATCGAGCCGGTGCAGGCGCGCGATCGCCTCGCTCGCCTCGCGATGCTGACGCGCCGGGAAGGGGCCGCCCGGCTCGCCATAGACGAAGATCTCGACCCCCGGCGCGGCATGATCGGCGGCGATCCGCATATGATTGGCCGCGCCCTCGTCGCCGAACGGCGCCGGCACCGGGCCGTGCACCGCGAACGCCGGATGCGCGAAGGCGAGGCGGAGCTGCGCCAGCGTCTCGGGCCATTCGTGGCTGCGATGCGGCATGGTGACGAGGTTGGCGACGGTCAGGTGGCAGCACGCGTCGTCGCTGTCCGCTGCCGGGGAAACGGTGGCGGCATTGGCCGCCCACATCGCCGAGGCGGAGAGCGCGCGGGCACGCAGATGCGGCGCGGCGTGTGCATAGTCGGTCGCCAGCGCGGCGAGCCAGCGATGATCGGGCCGCGGATGCGGGAGCAAGATCCCCTGCGTCAGCCCCAAAGCGAGGTTGGCGCGCATCTTGGCGATGCCCTGCAGCGCGGCGGCGCGTGGGTGGGCGACATGCCCGGCATTGCGCGTCGCGGCGAGGTTGCCGGGGCTGAGCCCGGCATAATTGTGGCTCGGCCCGACCAGGCCGTCGAAGTTGATCTCGCGGATCATGTCCGCGCCATATAGGTGACCTTATCGTCTTCCCGCGCGCCGATCGCCTTGGCGCTGGCCGTATCGAGCACGATCGCCTCGGCCACCTCGCGGACATTGCCGAGCGCGCAGCGGAAATCGGCCAGCGTGCCGCGCGCGACCAATGCGGGGGTGCCGCCCTCGCGGTCGATCGCGATCACCGCGCTCTCGCGCGCCTCGCGGATCGAGCGGACATTGTCGGTGCGCGCGGTCATCGTCGGGCCACCGTCGAAGATGTCGATATAATTTTCGAACGCGAACCCCTCATTCTCCAGCATTCGCATCGCGGCACGGCCCGAGGGGTGGGGGAGGCCGATCGCGGCGCGCGCGCTTTCGGAGAGCATTGCGGTGTAGATCGGATGCTTGGGCATCAGATCGGCGATGAACTGGTGCCCGTGGATCGCATTATATTGATCCGCATCCTGGAAGTTCATCCCGAAGAAGCGCCCGGCGAGCCCGTCCCAGAAGGGCGATCCACCGGCCTCGTCGATGATCCCGCGCAATTCGGCGAGGATGCGATCGGCGAAGCGCCGGCGGTGCATCTTGATAAAGAGGTAGCGGCTGCGCGCGAGCAGCATCCCGAGCCCGCCGGCGCGCTCGCCGGGGTGGAGGAACAGCCCGCCGACCTCGCTCGATCCCTCCAGATCGGTGGTCAGCGACAGCATCTCGGCGCGGAAAGTGCGGCCGAGCTGGTCGCTATGCTGGGTCAGCGTGCTGAGCCGATAGCTGTAGAAAGGGTGGCGCTGCCCGACCTGGGTGAACAGCTGGCAGGTGCCGCGCACTTCCCCGGTCTCGGTATTCTCGAGGATCAGCACGAAGGCTTCGTCGTCGAGCGCGCCTTCGGTGCGGGCGAAGGCATTGCTGCTGCGTTCGAGCTTGGCCTTCAGCGCGCGGCGGTCAGCCGGCAGGTTGGTGAAGCCGCCCCCGGTCAGCTTGGCCATTTCGTAGAGATGCGGCAGATCGGCCTCGCTGGCCGCGCGGATGACGAAGGTCACAGCCGGCCCTCCGCGATGCGCAACATGGTGACGGCGGAGAGCGCGGCGCGCTCCGGCAGGCTGTCGACGATCAAAAATTCCTCCCCCGAATGGATTGCCCCGCCGCGCGCGCCCATCGTGTCCACCACCGGGACGCCGCACGCCGCGATATTGTTGCCGTCGCACACCCCGCCGGTCGCGCGCCACGCGATCGTCAGGCCGAGATCGCTGCCGGCATCGCGTACCAGCCCGAACAGCCGCTCGGCGCCCGGGTCGATCGGCTTTGGCGGGCGGTTGAACCCGCCGTGGATCTCGACATGCACGTCATGCGCCGTCGCGACTTCGGCGACCGCGGCGTCGATCGCGGCGCGGGCGCGGTCGATCTCTCCTTGCGAGGCGGGGCGGAAATTGACGCGCAGCACCGCCAGATCGGGGACGACATTGTTCGGCCCGCCGCCGTCGACCCGCGCCGGATTGACCGCGAGGCTCGGCGAGCGCGCGGCGGCGAGCCGCAACGCGATATCCGCCGCCGCGACGATCGCGTTGCGCCCGTCCTCCGGGTTGCGCCCGGCATGCGCGGCGCGGCCGCGGACGACGATCGAGAAATTGCCGGTGCCGCCGCGCGCGCCGGCGAGCGTGCCGTCGGGCAAAGCGGGTTCGTAGGTCAGCGCCGCCTTCTTGCCGCGCGCCAGCTCGGCGATCAGCGCGGCGGAGGAGAAGGAGCCGGTTTCCTCGTCGGAATTGATCAGCACGTCATAGCCGATCGCGCTCCCCGTCGCCTCGACCCCTTCGAGCGCGGCGAGCATCACCGCGAGCCCGCCCTTCATGTCGGCGACGCCGGGGCCGTTGATCGTCCCGTCGGGGCGGTCGACGAGCGTCTGGAACGGGTGGTCGACCGGAAACACCGTGTCCATATGCCCGGTGAGCAGCAGCCGCAGCGGCGCTTCGGGACGGACCGCGAGGTGGAGGTGACGGCCATGCGCGATCGGCTCGACCACGCCCGCCGCGGTGACGCGCTCCGCCGGCGCCGCGTCGACCAGCCGGACGTCGCCTGGCAGCCCGGCGAAGGCGTCGGCGAGCATCTCCGCCACCGTCGCCAGCCCGGCGATATTGCCGGTGCCGCTGTTGACCGCGGCCCATTGTCGCACCCGCGCGAGCATCGGCGAGGCCGCCGCCTGCTCGATCGCGATCCGTTCGTTCGCTGATATCCCCGTCATCCGCGAGTGGTAGCGCGGTTGAGGGGGTGGTGGGAAGGCGTCGAGGAAGCGATTATTCCGTTCCTCGCCTTATCCTCCCCTCCCTTGAACAAGGAAGGGGTCGGGGGTGGGTTGGCCTGCGGGGGCACCGATCCGCGCGCCTCAAACCCACCCACCCCCAGCCCCTCCCTTCACAAGGGAGGGGAGTAAAAAGAGAAGGGCGGAGGGGATCAGAACGTATAGACCAGCGACGCCCGGCTGGTGGTGTCGGTGGTGCGGCGCCCGGCGGGCGGGGTGCTTTCATATTGCACGACATAGGAAAGCTGCGCGGAGAGCGGCCCGACGACGCGCGCGGCGAGCGCGGTCGTCCCGCTGACGGTGGAATTATACCGTTCGAGATAGGCCGAAGCGACCTGCGTCAGCTTGAGCCCGGGGGTGAATTTCCACGCGAAATCGAGGCTGCCGCGCGCCGCGAGGCTGCTCTGCGTCGTCGCATCGGTGAAGGCGGTGTAGCGATAGGCCGGCCCGAGCTCGAGATCGAGCTTCATCGCCGGGGTCTGGATCGCGCTGTAGCCGGCGCCGATCGAGGTCGAATAACGCTGGTCGTACCCGAGGAAGCGATCGGACTCGAATTGCCCCGCGCCATAGATGTAGCGGCGCGAATCGATCTTATAATTAGGCTCGTAGCTGGCGAGATAATGTTCGCGCGTCGTCACCCCGAGGCTGCGCTGGTAATCGGCCTGCAGCCGTACCTTGTGGCGCCATTCCAGCCCCTCGCGAGTCAGATCGAGCACGCCGGTCGCGCCGACCGTTTCGCTGTTGCCGGTGGTGAGATAGCCGCCGAGCTCGGCACGCCCGCGCCACAGGTTGAACACCCCGGCCTCGCGCACGCGGGTATCATTCGCGCGCTTGCGCTCGGCGCGCCAGGTTTCCGCTATCCGCGCCACCGCGTCGCCGCTCGCCGGATCGGCGGTGCGGGCATATTTGACGATCGTGGAGACTTCGCCGTCGTTGCCCGAGGCGATCGCCGCTTCCAGCATCGCGCGGATCGGGGCGGGGATCGCGACTTCCTCCTGCTCGTGCGGTTTGTCGTCCGTCGTCGCCGCGGCCGCGGCGGGAACGGTGGTGGCAAGCAGCAGCGGTAGGGCAAATAGGGGCGCGCGCATCGGGGGAATACTAACGTTGTTTGTGGCGATTTTGCGAGTGGATCGGCGGGGTCGCGGTGGGTTGTTGCTCAGCCGAGGTGATCGGCGAAGGCATGCAATATCTGTTCATAGAGCGCGCGTTTGAACGGCACGATCATCTCGGGCAGGTCGGCGGGATCGGCCCAGCGCCACGCGCGGAATTCGGGATGCGGGGTGGCGATGTCGATGTCACTGTCCGCACCGGTGAAGCGGAACAGGAACCAGCGCTGGCGCTGGCCGCGATATTTGCCCTTCCACACCTTGCCGATCAGTTCGGGGGGCAGATCGTAGGTCAGCTCCTCGGGCGCCTCGGCGACGAATTCGAGATGCTCGGGGGCGACGCCGGTTTCCTCGCCCAGCTCGCGGATCGCGGCGGCGCGCGCATCCTCACCGGGATCGATCCCCCCCTGCGGCATCTGCCACGCCTCGAGCACATTATCGATCCGCTGCCCGACGAACACGCGGCGCTCGCGGTTGATCATCATCGCGCCGGCGCACGGGCGATAGGGGAGGGAGGAAGGGCTGGTCATGACGCAGCAACCGCTATCCGATGCGATGCGATGCGACCAGCCCTCAACGGGCGCCACCACGCCCCTTTCGTGCTCCCGCGAAGGCGGAAGCCCAGCCTGTGTCCCCGCCTTCGCGGGGACACAGGGCTCGGGATGAAGAGTTACGCCGCGCGCGCTTCTCCGATCGCCTGTTTCAGCACCGCGAGATAGCCCGCGACATCGGCAGCCGCAGAAGGGATCGCCTGGCGCAGCGTGACGAAGCCGTGGATATTGCCCTTCGCCTCGCGCAGCGTCACCGGCACCCCGGCGAGCGCCAGCGCGGCGGCATAAGCGCGGCCCTGATCGCGGATCGGATCGAGGCTGGCGGTGACGATCACCGCCGGCGGCAGCCCGACGAGGTCGCCCGCCAGCGGCGAGCCCTTCACATGCAGCACATCGGCCGCATAATGGTCGCCGAACCAGATCATCCCGTCGCGGGTCAGCAGATAGCCGTCGGCGAAATCGTTGAACGAGGGATATTCCTTGCTCATGTCCGCCGCCGGATAGATCGGCGCCTGGACGATCACCGGCACCGCGGCGGGGGCGTCGCGCAAGGTCATCGCGGTGACGATCGTCAGATTGCCGCCCGCGCTGTCCCCCGCGAGCACCAGCCCGGTCGCCTCGCGTCCGAGGTCTGCCGGGTTGCCGGCGATCCAGCGCGCCGCCGCCTCGCAATCGTCGGGCGCGGCGGGCCACGGCGCCTCGGGGGCGAGGCGATAGTCGATCGACACCACCGGCAGATCGAGCTGGCGCGCCATTTCGGCGGTGAAGCTCGCATGCGTGTCGATATCGCCGATCACGAAGCCGCCGCCGTGGTAGAATACCACCACCGGCCCCGGCCCACGCGTCGCGCGCGCGTCGAATAGCCGCGCCCTGATCGTCCCGCCGGGGCCGGGGATCGCGAGATCCTTGATCACCGCCAGTTCGCCGACCGGCGGATCGGCGATGTCCTTCATCGCCAGATAAACGGCGCGCGCCTCGGCCGGCTGCTGCTCGTGCATCTTCGGCCCCGGTACGTTGTTGAGATAATCGAGAAAGGCGCGCACGTCCGGGCGGACATAGGGGCCGGTGGTGGTCATCGCGTCGTCTCTCCATTCAGGTTCGTTTTTGCAACGCGATCCTGCAGCATAAGATGTGCTGCGTCCACATGCGCCGATAGCGCGTCTTGTCATGCCGCCATATCATTCTACGTTGGATCATGGAGAAATGAGGGCGTAAAGGCCCTCCGCACGCGAAACCGAAGTCCGACAGGAAATTGCCGCATGGCGACCGCCGTCCACCAACTGCCCCCTGAAGAAACATCCGATCGTCCCCCCGCTGAGTCGGTCGTCGTCCGCTTTGCCGGCGACTCGGGCGACGGGATGCAATTGACCGGGGGGCAATTCACGCTCTCCACCGCGCTGGCCGGCAACGACCTTGCGACCTTCCCCGATTTCCCGGCCGAAATCCGCGCGCCGCAGGGCACGCTGTTCGGCGTCTCGGCGTTCCAGATCAATTTCGGGTCGAGCGAGATCGATACTGCGGGCGACGAGCCCGACGTGCTCGTCGCGATGAACCCGGCGGCGCTCAAGACCAACCTTGGGTCTCTGAAGAAGGGCGGCCTCATCATCGCCGACGAGGGCGAGTTCAGCGAGCGCAACCTTGCCAAGGCGAAATACGACGCCAATCCGCTCGAGGACGGCAGCCTCGCGCCGTGGCAGCTGATGAAGCTCAACATCTCGCAGCTCACGCTCGATGCGGTGAAGCCGTTCGGCCTTGGCAACAAGGAAGCGCTGCGCTGCAAGAACATGTGGACGCTCGGGCTCGCGCTGTGGATGTTCGACCGCGATCGCCAGCCGCTGATCGACTGGCTCAAGGCCAAGTTCGCCAAGGCGCCCGAACTCGCCGATGCCAATATCGCCGCGCTCAACGCCGGCCATGCCTATGGCGAGACCGCCGAACTCGCCGGGCCGATGAAGCAGCATCATGTGCCCGCGGCGCCGGCCGAGCCGGGCCTGTACCGCACGATCACCGGCGCTGAATCGATCAGCCTCGGGCTCGTCGCGGGCGCGCAGCTCGCCAGCCTGCCGATGTTCTTCGGCGGCTATCCGATCACCCCGGCATCGGCGATCCTGCACCATCTGTCGCGGCTCAAGGAATTCGGCGTCACCACCTTCCAGGCGGAGGACGAGATCGCCGCGATCGCCAGCGCGATCGGCGCATCCTATGCCGGGCAGCTCGGCGTCACCTCGTCGTCGGGGCCGGGGATCGCGCTCAAGGGCGAGGCGATCGGGCTCGCGATCATGACCGAACTGCCGCTGGTGGTGGTCAATTCGCAGCGCGGCGGGCCGTCGACCGGCCTTCCCACCAAGACCGAGCAATCGGATCTCTATCAGGCGGTCTACGGCCGCAACGGCGATGCGCCGATGCCGGTGATCGCGGCGCGCTCGGCCGCCGATTGCTTCGACGTGGCGATCGAGGCGTGCCGCATCGCGACGCAATATATGACCCCGGTGATGCTGCTCACCGACGGCTATATCGCCAATGCCGCCGAGCCGTGGAAGGTGCCCGACACCAGCGCCTACGAACCCTTCCCGGTGAAATTCCTCGAAGAAGCGCCGGCGACGGGCTTCCTTGCCTATGCGCGCGACGAAAAGGGCGCGCGGCCGTGGGTCAAGCCGGGGACGCCGGGGCTGCTCCACCGCATCGGCGGGATCGAGAAGGCCGCGGGCACCGGCAACATCGATTACTCGCCCGCCAACCACCAATTGATGACCGAGGCGCGCCGCGACAAGGTGGCGGGGATCAAGGTCCCCGACCAGCAGGTCGAGGTCGGCGAGACCTCGGGCAAGCTCGCGGTGGTCGGCTGGGGTTCGACCTTCGGGCCGATCCACCAGGCGGTGCGCCGTGCACGGCGCCGCGGGCTCGACGTGGCGCATATCCACCTGCGCCACATCTGGCCGATGCCGGCCAATCTCGGCACGTTGCTCAAGGGCTATGAGCGCATCCTCGTGCCGGAAATGAATACCGGGCAGCTCAAGACGGTGCTGCGCGACCAATATCTGGTCGACGCCAAGCCGCTCAACAAAGTGTCCGGCCAACCCTTCCGCATCGCCGAGATCGAAGCGGCGATCGACCAGGCTTTGGCCTGAGCGCGGACGGGATCGAAGGATCAAGACAATGAACGAGATGACCACCATCGCCAAATCGACCCCCAAGGATTGGGAGTCGGATCAGGAAGTCCGCTGGTGCCCGGGCTGCGGCGATTATGCGATCCTGAAGGCGGTGCAGCGCACGATGCCCGAAATCGGCGCGCGCCCCGAAAACACCGTGTTCGTCAGCGGCATCGGCTGCTCGTCGCGCTTCCCTTATTATATGGAAACCTACGGGTTCCACACGATCCACGGCCGCGCGCCGGCGGTTGCGACGGGGGTGAAGCTCGCCAATCCCGAGCTCGACGTGTGGATCATCACCGGTGACGGCGATGCGCTGTCGATCGGCGGCAATCACACGATGCACCTCATCCGCCGCAACCTCGATTGCCAGGTGCTTTTGTTCAACAACGAGATCTACGGGCTGACCAAGGGGCAATATTCGCCGACCAGCCGCGTCGGCACGCAATCGCCCTCGACCCCGTTCGGCTCGGTCGATCGCCCGGCCAACCCCTGCGCCTTCGCGCTCGGCTCGGGCGCGCGCTTCGTCGGGCGCGGGATCGACGTTCACAAGAATCTGCCGACGGTGCTCAAGGCGGCCTATGCCCACAAGGGTACCGGCTTCGTCGAGATCTTCCAGAATTGCATCGTCTATAACGACGATGTGTTCGCGCCGTTCACGGCCAAGCCCAATGCCGCGCCGAACCAGCTCTGGGTCGAGCATGGCAAGCCGCTGCTGTTCGACAATGGCACCAAGGGGCTGGCGATGGATACCGACCGGCTGGTGCTCAAGGTGGTCGAGGTGACCGACGGCGACTGGCAGGGCGCCAGCGTCATCGTCCACGATCAGACCAACCGCGGTCTGGCGCATATGTTGGTCGAGATGCCGACGGGGGCTTTCCCTGTCGCGCTCGGTGTGATCTTCGACGATCCGGCGCCGACCTTCGAAAGCGCGGTCGTGGCGCAGAACGCCAGGGCCAGCGAAGGCAAGGTCGCCAACCTCCAGAAGCTGCTCGGCAAGGGGCAGACCTGGACCGTAGAATAACAGCCGAGGGGCTTCGAAGATGTTCGCACTGATTGTCGCCACCGCGTTGCAGGCCGCTGCGCCCGCCGCTCCCGCGGCGACCGCCGCCCCGCAGCAGAGCGCGGAACAGCGCACGCGCGCCGCGCTCGCGTCGCGCGGCATGTCGCAGGCCGGGATCGACATGATGATCGATACCGAGAAGAAGCACGGCCCCGCGCTGCGCGAGATCGCCGAGCGCGGTCAGGCCGCGCAGAGCAATATCCAGGCCGCGCTGACCAAGCGCCCGATCGATGCCGAGGGCTTCGTCGCCGCCAACACCGCGCGCGGCGAGGCGGTGGCGGCGCTTCAGCGCGAGGCGATCGCGGTCGCCAACGAGCAGATGCGCGGGCTCTCCCCCGCCGACCGCGTCGTGCTGGCGCAACTCGCGACCTCGACGCCGGCCAAGCAGGCGGCCCCCGCCGCGCCGGCGGCCAAGCCGAAGACCAAGCGGTAAGTAACCCGTCATCCCAGCGGACGCTGGGAGGATCGGGTTCGGATACCCCCGGCGCCGATCGTTTTCACTCCCCTCCCTTGAACAAGGGAGCATCTGTGATGTTGATCAAGCGGGTCGAGGTATCCATGGCCGGTTTTGAGCGACGAGAGAGTTAGCGAGGACGAGGAGTTTTCGCATGACGGCGGTGATGGCGACTTTGGGTGGTTTTCC